>MDTB01054235.1_pt1 | contig 44204 bp, 48 predicted proteins | sample 811161 | NCBI WGS metagenome assembly MDTB01 (sample SAMN05326650, study PRJNA326480) | marine metagenome | isolation source: seawater | place: Mediterranean Sea | collected 2009 | reverse complement strand
TTCACTTGTTTTAATTTAATAAATATTTGCTCTAAATAAGCTAAAGAGATATTTTGCCTTATAGAAATATCTGTCAAACTTATAGGTCCTTTATCTTTAAATAAAGCGAGATCCGCCATTGCCATAACAGCATATCTGCCTTTGGTTGTTAATTTCATAATTGAAGTGTTTATTACAATATTTGTTAAGTAATTCCTACTAAATTAGTATGAATTAAAAAAAATTATTTGCCGCAGAAAAACATGTTATAAATAATTACTTTTTTTTAAAAATAATAATCATTATCAAATATGAAACAAAAAAGTTTAGAAATTTTTATTCCTGGACCCGCTGGAAGACTCGAAGCAAAATATTACAAAAATCCTAAGTTTGGTTCACCAGTAGCAATAGTATTACATCCACATCCTCAATACGGAGGGACAATGAATAATAAAATAGTGCAATTAATGTATAATATTTTTTTAGAAAATGGTTTTTCAGTAATTAAAGTAAATTTTAGAGGTGTAGGAAAAAGTGATGGAGTTTTTGATAATGGTCAAGGTGAGTTATCTGATGCTGCAGCTGCTTTAGATTGGATTGAAAGACAAAATTTAGATTATAGTCAGTGTTGGGTTTCAGGTTTCTCGTTCGGATCGTTAATTTGCATGCAATTAATTATGCGAAGGCCTGAAGTAAATAATTTTATTGCAGTTTCTCCTCAACCTAATGTTTATGATTTTTCATTTCTTGCACCTTGTCCAACAGCTGGGCAAGTTGTCTTTGGTGAAAACGATGAACTCGTAACTAAAAAAAGTATAGTTGAATTGGATGAGAGAATAAAAAGCCAAAAAGGAGTTGAGGTTATATTTTCAAAGATCAAAAATTCAAATCATTTTTTTAAAAACAAAGAGGAAGAGCTCATAAATATGATAAAAAAATATTTAAAGGAAAAAACTGCCTTGATCTAATTTTCAATATATATACCTCCATGTGTCGGCTTTTTGCATCCAGTAGTACTGGGAAAAGATATGGGAAGATTCATTATAGATCTAACTGCTAAGTATGCAAAAGCTTGTGACTCCACAAAATCACCATTAATTTTGTAATTATCAATTAATTTTAAATTAAAATTTTTATTTAAATTCTCTTTAATTCTTTTTATCAAAACCTTATTTTTTCTTCCTCCTCCGCAAATCAGCACTTCTTTTACGTTTCCATTAAATTTTGATATAGCGGAACACAACTCTTCTCCGATAATACATGCTGTAAAATCTGTTAAAGTAGCTACTCCATCTTCAAGTGATAATCCTCTCGCAAAAGAAATATCAAAATCATTAATATCGAAAGACCTTTTTTCTTTACTTTCTCTATTAGAATAAAGTTCTTGTGCTTGCTCAAAAATAATTTCATTTTTTGTTCCGATTAAAGCTAAATTGCCACCTTCATCAAATTTTTTGTTAGAATTATTTCTTACCCAAGAATCGATTAAACAATTACCTGGCCCAAGATCTTTGCTAAAAAGTTCATTAAAATTATTTTTTTCTTTTACAATAGTTATATTTGAGATTCCTCCAATATTTAGAAAGCAAACTGGGAGGTTAATATTATGTTGTAATGCTATCAAATGATGAAATGCAGGTGCTAATGGCGCACCTTGCCCTCCATTTAAAATATCATTACTTCTAAAATCAAATATAATTTTTTTTTTTGTTAATTGACTTAATAGTTTTCCGTTACCTAATTGCCTTGAAATTTTTTCTTTAAAGTTGTGATAAATGGTTTGACCGTGAAATCCAACAATAGCTTTATCGTCAATTTTAAATTTTTTAACTATTTCAGCGTGGAAAATTGTTATTTTTCTCTCTAATTCATTTAATTCACTATGAAACTCCTCTAGATGAGAAATTTTGTGAATTTTTTCTTTTAGAGTGTGAATATCTCTATAAATATTAGAATCATATTTAAAATATTTATCTTTGAGAACCTTATACTCATCAAGTCCATTGGTTTTTATTAAAGATGCATCAACCCCATCCCCTGAAGTGCCACTCATTAAGCCTAAGGATATCAAATTTTTTTTCATATTTTTATTTATTTATAACAATATTTGTATAATAGTTACCTAAGTAAAATATCACGATGAAAAATTATTTTTTACAAGAAATGCAGGAACGAGGTTATCTCAATCAATGCACAAATTTCGATAAATTGAGCGAATTTTGTAATAAAAATCCTATTTCTGGATATATAGGTTTTGATTGTACTGCTAGCAGCCTTCATGTTGGAAGTTTATTACAAATAATGATTTTAAAATTAATGCAGAAGCATGGTCATAGACCAATAGTTTTATTAGGAGGTGGAACAACTTTGATCGGCGATCCATCTGGAAAAGATGCGACTAGAAAAATGTTGGGTAATGAGGAGATAAAAAAAAATATTGATAGTATAAAAAAGGTTTTCAACAAGATTTTAGATACAACTAATGAAAAAACTTCACCTATATTTGTAAATAATGCTGAGTGGTTAACAAAATTAAAATATATTGATTTTCTAAGAGATGTAGGAAGTCATTTTACTATCAATAAGATGTTAACTTTTGATAGTGCTAAATTAAGATTAGATAGAGAACAATCACTTAGTTATATGGAATTTAATTATATGATTTTACAAGCATATGATTTTTATGAATTATTTAAAAACAATGATTGCATTTTACAAATTGGGGGTTCGGATCAATGGGGGAATATTGTGAATGGAGTGGACCTAATAAGAAGAAAATTAAAAAAAGAAGCTTTTGGTGTCACCTCCCCTCTAATTACGCTAGCATCAGGAGCAAAAATGGGAAAAACAGAAAAAGGTGCTATCTGGTTAAATGAGGAAGAATTATCTTCTTATGATTATTGGCAATTTTGGAGAAATACCGATGATCGTGATGTAAAGAGATTCATTAAATTTTTCACTGAAATTGAAGTTGATAAAGCTGAAAGCATATTTAAAAAAGAAAAAAATATTAATAATTTGAAAATTTTATTAGCTAATGAAGCAACAAAAATTCTTCATGGTGAAGAGTCGTCAAAAAAAGCTGCTCAAACAGCTAAAAATACTTTTGAGGGAGGCATACTAGCATCAGGTTTACCTGAAATAAATATTAAAAAAGAAGAAATAAATAAAGGCGTAAATATTTTAGATCTAATCGCAAACAATAAAATCTTATCATCTAAAAGTGAAGCAAGAAGAGTCATTTTGAACAAAGGTTTAAAGTTGAATAATAAAGTAATAGATGATGAAAAAAAAATACTAAAATTAAATGATTTTGAAAAAAATACCTTGAAACTTTCTTACGGAAAAAAAAAGCACTACTTAATTAAAATTAATTAGAGGCTTTATTTCTATCAACAATTTTTTGTATAAATCTGGGTGTTAATGTTCTTATTGGATTTATAGTAGTTTTTATATTACCTTTTGGTCCTTTCATTTTAAAACTAATTCCAAATAATCCTTCTCCTATATCTTTAGGAATTACAATATTTCCAATTATAGGAATTTTCGAAATCATTTTATTTAAAGTTTTAGCAGGAACTAAGGTTCCTTTTAAACTTGTTAATCCTGTATTGTCTTGATAGCCTTCAATCAAGACTGACATACTTGGACCCAAAGCAAGAATTTCATTTATTTGTAAAAGGTTTTTATCTTTTTCCATGTCTATTTCAAGTACATCAAAAGACAGGCCTTCCCCTTCAGCTAAATCAACTAGACCTCCTAAATCTGCAAGTGATAATAATTTAATTACACCAGGTGCGTTTACAACTTTAAAATTTTCAATTTTGAGTTTTGAATTAGATTTTGAACCATCAATTAAGGATGTATAAAGCAACTTACCTCCAATGAGACCTTTAAAAAAACTATATTCAGTTAACAATGGTCGAGTTAGATCAGAATAAATCTCTAAAAATCTCTTTTCAGAGTTATTATCTTTTTTTAAAGAAATGTCTAAAAAATTACTTCCTCCAAAATCACCTTTGGATGAAATTTTAATAAATTTCCCTTTTTTTATTTCTCCAATTAATCTAAAATTTTCAAGTTTTTCCGAAAGTGGTGCCTGAATATTAATAAAATCAATTTCAATATTAGTATTTATATTTTTAAAAGTATTTTTTTATCTTTTTTATTTAAAAGTTTAGGTAAATTAGTTGCATCAAAACTGCTGCCTTTTATCATAATCTTTTTATCCCATTGAATAGAAAAATTATTATTTTTAGTGCTGATATCTGCTGTCTTTAAAGACACAAAATTATTATCTTTAAATTTTAAATTATTAATATTTATTGAATTATTTTTTTCCTTAAAGTTAAGCTTTTTTATATTAGAGATATTTTTATTTTTCTCGAACTCTAGTGATATATTTGCAATTCTTTCTTTGGGTTTATTATAATTTATTATTTTTAGATCAAAATTATTTTTATAATCAAAATTTGCATTTAGTTGCAATAGATCGCTTTTTAAATTACAATCAATCTTTAATTGTAAAAAATCTACATTGTTAAAAGAATATTTACCGGATGTATCTATTTTTAAATTATCTTTAGTTGCTTTTAAATCTACTTGTGTTTCTAAAAAATAAATATCTTTAATTTCACTTTTGACAATATCATTTTTTATAGAATCAAATAGCTCAATTTTACTTTTGTTGACTTTTCCAGAAACCTCATAATAATAATCTAACAGTTTATAGGTTTCATTAAATTTAACAAAAATATTAGTAATAAAATTTCCATTCAATTCTTTTATTTCTAATTTAAGTTTTAATTTTTCTAATAAATCATTAAATTTTTTATTATTTTTACTATTAAGATTTATATTTGAATTAAAATTTGAATTTAATTTTATGCCATTTTCTAAATTTAATTTTATATCTCCATCATTAATTTTGATATCATCAATATTTCCAAAGATATTTTTTATTAAGATATCTTCTTTATCGGCAAAAAAACTTAAATTTATTTTTGATAATTTTATATCTTTAAAGAGGTCAACTTTTAAAGTTTGAACTTTTCCTTTAATAATATAGTCTTCAACTTCTCCATTTTTGTCAAAAAAAATTTCAATATCGGAATTTAATTTTACCTCTTTTATTTTATTATTAATAAAACTTTTAAAGTTTGATGGCTTTATAAACTTAGAAAGTTCATTCAATTGCGCATAATTTAATTCATTTAAAGCTAGATATATATTTTTTACTTTTAAGTCTGCTTTTAATAATGGTAAAAAATCTACATAAACCTTAACTTTCTTGGTAGGTATCTTAAAATTTTTGTAACTAATATTTGGAAATGGGGTCTCTAAAAATAAACTAAGTTTTTTTGGGTCTAACTTAAAATAAATGGATTTTAAATCTAATTGAATATTATTTTTAGAAATTTTATTTACAATTAAGTTATTAAACTTGTCAGTCTTAATTCCTGTGATTGATAAAGTTAAAATAAACAAAACTAAAGATAAAAAAAATAGTAAAAATGAAATATAACTAATTTTCTTTATCATCTGTTTTTTAAACCCTCTTCAATAAATAAATCTATATTGCCTTCTAAAACACTATCTGGATTTGTATTTTCTATTTTACTTCTTAAATCTTTTACTAATTGATAAGGTTGCAAAACATACGATCTAATTTGATGTCCCCATCCTATATCAGTCTTGGAAGTTAGTTGTTTTTGACTCTCTTCCTCTTTTTTTTGAATTTCATGCTCATACAATCTAGCTTTTAGCATTTTAAAACATGTTTCTTTATTTTTATGTTGCGATCTCTCATTTTGACATTGTACTACAATCTTTGTGGGAAGATGAGTTATCCTAACAGCACTATCAGTGGTATTTACATGTTGACCTCCGGCACCACTGGACCTGTAAGTGTCTATTCTCAGATCTTTTTCATCAATCTTAACACTAATTTCATCCTCTATTGCGGGATAAATCCATACACTTGCAAAACTCGTGTGTCTTCTTGCGCCGCTATCGAATGGTGAAATACGTACAAGTCGATGAACTCCTGACTCTGATTTCATAAGACCATATAAGTAGCCCCCTTCTACTTTAATTGTCGATGATTTAATACCAGCTTCTTCACCTTTATGCTCGCTGATTATTTGATATTTAAATTTTTTTTTATCAAACCATTTCATATACATTCTTCTAAGCATTTCTGCCCAATCCTGGCTTTCTGTTCCTCCTGCGCCAGCGTGTATTTCTAGGTAAATGTCATAATTATCATTTTCCCCAGACAAGAAGCAATTTGTCTCTTTTTTTTTAATTTCTATTAAAATATTTGAAACTTTTTTAATACAGTCTTGAATTGTTTCTTCATCTTTTTCTTGGGTAGCGAGTTCAAATAAATCCCTTATATTATCTAAGTCTTTTAATAACTTTTCGTATGAGTTGAGTAAATCTTCAAAAAATTTTTTTTGTTTTACTGTTTTTTTTACTAAGACTTTATCTTTCCAGAAATTTTCTCGGGATGTGATTTCTTCTAAATCTTTTAATTTTTTTTCAATATTTTCTTTATCAAAGATACCCCCTAATATTATTTAGGGATTTTTTTGATGAATTAAAAATTGTTTCAAAATTTTCCATTAGTAGAATTGTCGAAATTTTACAACTCTATCACTGCTATTAATAGATATAAAGTTATTATCATCTATGTTGTTTATATCTTTTAATTTTAAAGCTTCAATAATAGAATTTTTATCTCCTAATTCTGACTTTAGTCCAGTATCATAATTAATTGATGTCAGGTATATATTTTCAGGAATTTCAAAATCTTTAAAATCTTCTTTATAAAGAGCATTTTCAATAAAATCTTTAAAAATAGGTAACGCAACCTTTGAACCTGTCTCATTTTTACCTAAAGATTTTGGGTTATCAAAACCTATATAAACTCCAATTATAATGTCAGATGAAAAACCAATAAACCAAGCATCATAATTATCATTTGTTGTTCCTGTTTTTCCTGCTAAGGGAACTTTCAAACTTCTTAATTTTTTTGCTGTCCCCCTTTCAACAGTTCCCTGTAAAATAGAATTCATTTGATAGGCTGTTTCTTCACTGATTATTTTTTTGTTAGTGCTTTTAATTATTGGAAGTTCATTTCCTTCACCAACAAATTTATCACACCCTTTGCACTCTCTTTTTTTTTCTTGGAAAATGGTTTTTCCTCTTCTATCTTGTATTCGTGAAATAAGTTTTGGATTAATTTTTTTTCCGCCATTTACAAAAGGGGCATAAGCAGAGGTTAAATCTATTAAAGTAGTTTCAGCAGCTCCTAATGAAACAGATAGCAGTTCTGGAATATCATCATAAATATTTAGCTCTTTGGATAATTTTAATATTTCTTTCAAACCTAAAGTTTTTGCAATTCTTACTGTCATCAAATTTCTTGAATATTCAATTCCTTTTCTTAATGTTGAAGGGCCATAAAATTTTTTTCCATAATTTTCTGGTTTCCAATTTTTTAACCCAATACCCTGACTTTCTACAAAAGGAGCATCCAGAATTATTGAGTTTGGAGCAAAACCATTTTCTAAAGCTGCGGCATAGACAATAGGTTTAAAAGCCGAGCCTGGTTGCCTTCTTGCTTGTGTAACTCTATTAAATTCACTTTTTTTAAAATTAAAACCTCCCACTAAAGCTTTTACATCCCCGGTAAAAGGATTTAAAACTACTATTCCTCCATTTACTTTAGGGTACTGTTTAATGGTCCAATTATTATCTTCTTTTTTTAAAAATAAGACATCTCCTACTTTATGAACATCTTCTATCAATTTATTTTGTCGAAGCGTCCAATTAATTTCTTTCGAAAGTAAGCTCCCTGTTAAATCTTTATTATTTTTGTTAATTATTTTGAATTCTATTTTTTCATTATTTACATAAGTCAATTCAGCAAAGTTCCAATTTAAGGTTGGATCTAATTTGTATTGTAAAATATTTTTCTCCCAATTTTTATTCTGAAAAGTATTTGTTATCGGTCCTCTCCAACCTCTTCTTCGATCATAATCTTCAATGCCTTTTCTTAAAGACTTTAAAGCTTGGATTTGATAATCAATATCAAGAGGTGTATTAATGCTTAATCCCTGAGAGTAAAGCTTTTCAAAACCATAAATGCTTTTAACTTTTTTTCTAACTTCCTCCGTATAAGAGTTTGCTTCATTAACAATTTCAATTTTTCTACTTTTAAGATCAAGTTTAGTGTTTTTAAATGACTCGAGTTCATTTTTTTTTATAAAATTATTATCTGCTAAATTTTGTAATACAAGATTTCTCCTAAATTTTGCTACTTCTGGATATCTGTAAGGGTTATATTTACTTGGAGCTTTTGGTAACGCTGCTAATAATGCGGCTTCTGAATAATTCAAATCTTTTATAGATTTATCAAAATACTCTAGACTTGCCGCAGCTATACCGTAAGTTCCTTGACCTAAATAAATTTGATTGAGATAAAGCTCTAAAATTCTTTCTTTTTTATAAGCTCTTTCAATTCTAAAGGCTAAAATTGCTTCCTTAATTTTTCTTTTTATTGATACTTCATTTGTTAGTAAAAAATTTTTTGCGACTTGCTGAGTGATTGTGGAAGCGCCTTCTAGTCTTTTGTTTTGAGCAATGTTTTTTATGTTATTTATAACTGCTCTAATTATTCCTTTAGCATCGACTCCTGGGTGACGAAAGAAATTTTTATCCTCGGCTGATAAAAATGAGTTAATTACAATTTCAGGTATTGAATCATAAGGTATGAATAATCTTTTTTCTAAAGCATATTCAGCTATTAACTTGTTATCCTTTGAATAAACTCTGCTGGAAATAGGAGGTTGATAATTAGACAATTTTTTATAATCAGGTAATCCAATTGAAAAATACCAAAAAGTTGAAAATGAAAAGAATATAACAATTAATGTAAATATTATTACAAATTTAAGTGTGAAGTTTATAAAATTAAACATTTATTGATATTTTATAGTAAAAATTTTGACAATCTTTAGGCATAATAAAATATTTCGTGTAATTAGACGCAAAATTGTATAAAATAATATTAAATGTCAAAATCAAATTTTTCAAATAACGTAAATTTAATAGGAATTCTAATAAAATGGAAAAAAATTTATATATCGATGCATCGCATCCAAATGAAACTCGTATTGTTCTTAAATCAGAAAATTCAATCGAAGAATATGAGTTTGAAGATAAAAATAATTTAAATTTTAAAAATAACATTTACCTTGCAACAATCAGCAGAGTAGAACCATCTTTACAAGCAGCATTTGTAAATTTTGGAAGAGAGCGGCATGGTTTTTTAGCTTTTAATGATATTCAGTCAGATTACTACCAACTGCCGTCCGAAGATAAAGAGAAAATTAGAATAGCTGAAGAGAAAATAAGAGAGAAGCTGAAAGATAGCACTGTTGATTTAAACCAAGAAAACTTACAAACAGAAAATAAAGATGAAAAAAACACTAATAATATTGACGAACTAAATTCAGTTACAGAAAAAAAATTAAACTATCGTGATAAGGTTAATAAGTCATTTGGTATAAAAAGATATAAAATTCAAGAGGTAATCAAACCTGGTCAAATAATTTTAATTCAAGTAATTAAAGAGGAGAGAGGACAAAAAGGAGCTGCTTTAACTACATTTATATCTTTAGCAGGAAAATATTTAGTCCTGATGCCTAACACTCCTAAAGGCGGAGGCATATCAAGAAAAATTTTTGACTCCTCAGATCGTCAAAAAATAAGACTTATTCTTAATGAAATTGAGATACCAAAAAGCATGGGGATAATTGTACGGACAGCTGGAGCAAATAAAACGAAAAATGAAATAGAAAAAGACTTTGAGAACACAATAAAAACTTGGGAAAAAATTAAAGATAAAGCTTTAAATTCTAATGCCCCATCTCTTGTGTATGAAGAGGGAGATATTATAAAGAGAGCAATAAGAGATACTTATGATAATAACACAAAAAATGTCTATATAGAAGGCACCGAAGCTTACCAAAAAGCAAAAAAATTTATGAAAGAGTTAATGCCAAAAAGTGTAAAAAATATAAAAAAATATAGAGGTAAGATTCCATTGTTTCATGATGCAAATATTGAAAAAGAACTTAACAATATTTATGAACCTACCGTTAAATTGAAATCTGGTGGATATTTAGTCATAAATCCTACTGAAGCACTCGTTTCTATTGATATAAACTCTGGTCAATCTACAAAACAAACAAATATTGAAAAAACAGCTTTAAACACAAATTTAGAAGCTGCAGCAGAAATAGCAAATCAGATTAAATTGAGAGACTTGTCAGGTTTAATCGTTATTGACTTCATTGACATGGTTAATTTTTATAACAGGAAAATAGTGGAAAAAAAAATGAGGGAAAGTATTAGAAAAGATAGGGCTAGGATCCAGATTGGAAGGATAAGTAATTTTGGATTACTTGAAATGTCAAGACAAAGATTAAGAGAAGGTTCAATTAAATGGGAGACACAATTATCAATTTTCTCATTCTCACAAAAAATTTTAAAAAAAATGCAATACTTAGCTTTTACAGATAAAGTAAAAATCATTCATGTTTATATTCCTGAAAAAGTAAAATTTTACATAGAAAATAATTTGTTAGAAGAGCTAAAATATTTCAAGAAAAAGTATTCTTTTGAGATAAAATTAATGGCAGAAAATAATTTTATTATACCAGAATATAAAATTGAATTATTAAATAAATCAAAAAAAATAATTAATAGATTTGAATATATTGAAAATATAAATAAAAATACAAAAATTATTAAAGTCCCATCAAAAAAAACAAAAAATAAGAATGAAGTTGTTAAAACTAAGAGCAAAATCAAGAAAACAAAAACTAAAAAAAAAATAAGAACTTTGTGGGTTAGAAGAAAAAAAACTAAATTAAGCCATTAGTAGGAGAACTAGGTACTGCAAAATAGTTTTTTTTCATTCTTCCAGCTAAATAAGAATTTCTTCCTGAGATGACTGCATCTTTAAATGCCTTAGCCATTAATAAAGGATTTTTAGCATTAGCTATAGCACTATTTATTAAAACCCCATCACAACCTAATTCCATAGCTATTGTTGCATCTGACGCAGTACCAATACCTGCATCAACTATTACAGGTACTTTAGATTGTTTAATTATTAATGAGATATTTATCTTATTATGTATCCCTAGACCTGAACCAATAGGTGATGCCAAAGGCATGATCGCAGATGCACCATTATCCTCTAATTTTTTTGCTATCAAAGGATCGTCAGTACAATAAACCATCACTTTAAAGCCTTCTCTAACAAGTGTTTTAGTGGATTTTAAAGTTTCGATCATATTAGGGTAAAGAGTTTTTTTATCTCCTAGGACTTCAAGTTTAACTAATTTCCAACCGCCCATTTCACGAGCTAATCTTAAGGTTCTTAATGCTTCATCAGAATTAAAACAACCTGCAGTATTTGGTAAATAAATTATTTTTTTAGGGTTTAGATAATCAGTTAGTAAAGGTTTTTTTTTATCCAAAATATTAACTCTTCTAACTGCAATAGTAACCATGTCTGCACCTGAAGCTTGAACTGCTTTGGCAGTCTCAGAAAAGCTTTTATACTTTCCTGTACCCACTATCAGTCTTGATTTGAGAGTTTTACCAGCAACTTTAAAAATATCTTTTTTCAATCTAACCACCACCTATAAAATGTACTATTTCTAATTTATCATTATTTTTTAGATATCTTTTATTATAACTTGTTTTTGGAATTATCACTCCATTGTACTCTACTGCGATTTTCTTGGTTGATAATTTATATTTTTTAAGTAGATCAAGTATGGAATAATCAGTTTTTATAACGACTTTTTTTCCATTTAATTGTATTTTTGCCATAATTGAGTTATTTAACATCTAGATTAATCTTATGTCCAAAATTATAATTCTTAATGGGCCAAACCTCAACCTTTTAGGTGAAAGAGAAAAGGACCAATATGGAAATATCACGCTTAAAGATATTGAAAATAATTGTAAAGATTTTGCTAAAAAAAATAAAATTAAATTATCTTTTTACCAATCAAATATCGAGGGAGAATTAGTGAATGAAATTCAAAAATCAAGAAATAATCAAGATGGAATGATTATTAATGCTGGAGGTTATACACATACTTCTGTAGCAATTCACGACGCCTTAAAAATATTAAAAATTCCAATTATTGAATTGCATATAAGCAATGTTTATAATAGAGAAGATTTCAGGCATAAATCTCTAATTAGTAAAGTTGCTAAAGGAGTAATCTGTGGTTTCGGTGCTAATGGATATTTGATGTCTTTACAGGCTATAAATAGATTAATAAAATGAAAATTGACAAAAAACTAATAAAAGAACTAGTAGATCACTTAAAACAATTCGAACTTACTGAACTAGAATATCAGGAAGGACAAACAAAAATTAAAGTTTCAAAGGCTTCAAAAGGAATAGAGCAAATGAAAACTGCTTCTGTTGTTTCTCCAAATAAATCAGTTTTAAAATCCTCAGATGAAATTGAAGGGATAAGAATAAAATCTCCGATAATTGGAACAGCTTATTTAGCGCCAGAACCAGGTGCAAAAAAGTTTATTGCAGTTGGGGATAAAATCAAAAAAGGTCAAACAGTGATGATTGTTGAAGCAATGAAGACAATGAATCATGTTCCATCTAATGCTGAAGGTGAAGTAAAAAAAATTTTAATTGAGGATGGTCAACCTGTCGAATTTGGTCAGACGTTAGTTATACTTAAATAAATCAATCAATGTTTAAAAAAGTTTTAATAGCTAATAGAGGTGAGATAGCTGTTAGAGTTATAAGAGCTTGTAAAGAATGGGGAATAAAAACTGTTGCTGTTCATTCTGACGTTGATTCTGAATCAATGCATGTAAGACTTGCTGATGAAAGCGTTTGTATAGGATCTCATCAACCTCAAAATAGTTATTTAAATATTTCATCTATAATGTCTGCAGTAGATTTAACTGGAGCGGAAGCTGTTCACCCAGGATATGGATTTTTATCTGAGAATGCAAAGTTTTCAGAAATTGTGAATAAACATGGAATAAAATTTATTGGGCCAAGTGCAGAAATAATTTCTAAAATGGGAGATAAAATCGAAGCAAAAAGAATTGCAAAAAAATTTGGCTTGCCAGTAATTGAAGGATCTGAAGGTGGTGTAAAATCATTTTCTGAAGCAAAATCTATCTGTAAAAATATTGGATATCCAGTTTTAATTAAAGCTGCTGGCGGAGGAGGTGGAAAAGGAATGAAAATAGTAGAAGAAGAGAGTCAATTAGAAAGCTTATTTTTAACAGCAAAATCTGAAGCAAAAAAATTTTTCAATAATGATGAATTATATATAGAAAAATATTTTAAAAACCCAAGGCATATAGAAGTACAGGTAATCTCTGGTAAAAATAAAACTGTTCACTTAGCTGAGAGGGACTGTTCAGTCCAACGGAGACACCAAAAATTAATTGAAGAAACTCCAAGTCCTATTTTAACAGATGAAGTAAGAAAAGATCTTTTTGAAAAAACAGTAAAAATGGTAGAACAAATAAATTATGAGGGAGCAGGAACTGTTGAGTTTATATATGAAAATGGAAAATTTTATTTTTTAGAGATGAATACCCGTGTACAAGTAGAGCATCCTGTAACAGAAATGCAAACAGGAATAGATATTGTAAAAGAACAACTCTGGATAGCCTACTCTGGTGAAACAGCTTTAAAACAGAGCGATATTAATCCTAGAGGCCATACTATAGAATGTAGGATTAATGCTGAAAATCCAGCTCTGGACTTTCAGCCAAGCCCTGGAACTATTAATGTCTGTCACCAACCCTCAGGGTTTAGAACTAGAGTGGATGGTTCTGTATTTCAAGGATGTAAAATTACACCTTACTATGACAGTTTAATTGCAAAAGTTATTTGCAAAGGCAGAAATAGAACAGAAGCTATTCAAAGAACTTTAAGATCGCTTGATGAATTTGTGTTAGAGGGCGTAACAACAACAATTGATTTGCATAAAAAAATTTTAAATCACAAAAAATTTATAAATTCTGATTTCGATACAAACTGGTTAGGAAAAGAAAAGTTTTATTAAACGTTACTACAATTAAATAGTTGTAGATCATAAATTGCATGATCAAAAGGCGTGAGACTAGGATCAGAAGCAAACGTCCAACCATTAAATATAAATACTTGTTCATTTTCATTCTTTGATAAGTCTTTAACTTGCATATACGCAACGTTATCAATTTTATTATTAACTTTGACTTTTCCGCACTTTAAAATCTTAATTTCTAAAAGGCCAAATTTTTTAATTTCATTTAAGTTAACAACAAGTTTTGAAGTTTTTGCAGTGATTTTATCAAGACCAATCAAAATGGCTTGAGATGATTTTAAATTTTTTTTAAATTTTTTTTCTTTTAAAGTTTTATTTGATGATATTTCTTCATTTTTTTCATCCGAATTTTCAAAGCTTGGTTCAACATTCTCTATATTAATTAAGGGTGTTGTGATTATTTTTTGTTCAGCATTTAATGAATTAAACAAAGATAAAAGAAATAAAATTGATAATATTCTACTTCCAGGTTTCATACTTTTTATTTAAAATTTTTTCAATTTTTACTGGTTTAAACCTTTTACTTGTTCCTGTTTGATTTTCTAAATGGTTTTTTTGCCAGTTAAATTTTTTATCTTTTTCATTTGGAATTTTATCAATCGTATGGTGCATCCATAAATACCAATCAGAAGTAATTTTAGTTGATTCAATAGTATTAGAATAAACTATCCAGCGTTCATTTTTTTTACTTTTATAATACTTGTTTCCAAAGCTATCAGAACCAACATATTCTCCAAAAAATAATGTTTTTAAAAATGTTCCAAAGGTTATTTTGTTCCACCAAGTAAAGATTATTTTAAACATCATATCATTTTAAATCCACACAATTAAAAATTGAAATATTATTATATTAGACACTTTATACAATTAATATATATGTAAATAAAGAGATTCCAATAATTTTATGAAAAAATACTTAGTAGAAACTTACTATACTTGCACTTTCAAAACAGTGCACACCTTAAACACTTTAGATGACAGTGAGTTAAACAAAATTGATCAAAGATCTGATGGGGAAGTCGAGGTCATAGATGTTAAATTAAATAATAGGAAAACAAAAAAAATAAGTAATAAAAAGAATTTAAAAGAGGAGCCAAAGATGGAAAACTCTCTACCAGAACATACTTCTAATCAAGTTGGGGTTAAGAGAAATGATACAAAAGATCACATAGATAAATTAAAAATAAAAAATAACTCTAGATTTAAAATGCCAGATAGAAGAAAAGGATACATTCAAAAAGCACAAATTGGTGACCACAAGGTATATCTGCATACCGGTGAATACGATGATGGTAAAATTGGAGAAATATTCATTGATACTAATAAAGAAGGTGAATTAGTTAAAGCAATGATGAATAATTTTGCAATAGCCATCTCATTAGGATTGCAATATGGGGTTCCCTTAGATGAGTATGTTGACGCATTTATAGATACTAAATTTGAACCATCTGGAAATGTAATTGGAAATGATAGAATATTAAGTGCTTCATCAATACTGGATTATGTTTTTAGGGAGTTGGCAATTTCCTACTTAGGTAAGGAAGAATTAGCACATACCCCATCTATAGCTAGCTCTAAAAACTTTAATACTGAGGACAGTAATGATAAATTTTTAAAAATCGTAAAAAATATTACATCAAAAGGATTTGTTAGAAGTAATTATGAAGAAAAATTAGTGGATCTATCTGATGTTAGAATAAACTTAAAAACTAAAAACTAGTTTTTTTGATATCTCTCTTAATACCTAACTCTTTTAATTGTTTATCATCTACTTCTGAAGGTGCTTGCATCATTAAGTCTTGAGCATTTTGATTCATTGGAAAAGTAGTGATCTCTCTAATATTCTCTTTTTCTGCAAGCAACATAATAATTCTATCTATTCCAGGTGCTATTCCCCCATGAGGCGGGGCTCCATAGCTGAACGCATTAATCATTCCGCTAAATTTATCATTAACTTCTTTTTTACTGTAACCTACTACAGAAAATAATTTATACATAAGTTCTGGTATATGATTTCTGATTGCACCAGATGATAATTCTATACCATTACAAACGATATCATATTGGTAAGCTTTAATATCTAAAGGCTTATCTAGATCTAAATTATTAATGTTTCCTTGTGGCATTGAAAAAGGATTATGACTAAATACAATTTTTTTTGCGTTTTCATCATACTCGTACATTGGATAATCTATAATCCAACAAAAAGAGAACTGATCTTTTTTGATAATATCTAGGTCATCAGCAATTTTATCTCTTGCTGAAGACAAAATTTTTTCTACATCTTTTTCTTTTCCGCAGGCTAGAAAAATACTATCGCCTATTTCTGCATTGCATATTTTCATCAATTCTTTCAAAGAGTCTTCACTAAAGAATTTACCAACTGGCCCTTTACCTAAAATTTTTTTATTTTTTTCTAGTGTAAAATAAGCTAATCCTGAGGCCCCTTGCTCTTTTGCCCATTTATCAATGTTGTCAAAAAAACTACGAGGTTTATCTTTTGTATTTTTTGTTACTATAGCTCTTACAATTGAACCAGTTTTGACTAATTTTTTAAATATTTCAAATTTTACATCTTCTCTAGAAAATAAACTTGTAATTTCGTAGATTTCTAGCGGATTTCTTAAATCAGGTTTGTCAGTTCCATACTTTTTCATAGACTCCTTATAAGTAATTCTTGGAAACTTCTTATTTGTGATTTTTTTTGAAGAGAATTTTTTAAATATTTTTATCATCAAAGTCTCGACTATATTAAAAACATCTTCCTGCTCTACAAAAGACATCTCGAGATCTAGTTGATAAAATTCTCCTGGACTTCTATCTGCTCTTGCATCCTCATCTCTAAAACAAGGTGCAATTTGAAAATATTTATCAAAACCAGAAACCATAATTAATTGCTTAAACTGTTGTGGAGCTTGTGGCAGCGCATAGAATTTTCCTGGATTTAACCTGCTTGGTACTAAAAAATCTCTTGCTCCCTCAGGACTTGATGAGGTTAAAATTGGAGTTTGATACTCAAGAAAACCTAAATTAAACATTTCTGCTCTTATAAATGAAATTACTTTCGACCTTAAAACAATATTCTGATGCATCTCTTCTCTTCTTAGATCAAGAAATCTATATTTTAACCTTATGTCCTCCGGATAATCTTGTTCGCCGAAAACCGGCATAGGTAATTCTTTTGCACTAGACAAAACCTCTACAGATTGAGTAGAAATCTCAATTTTACCAGTTCTTAATTCTAAATTTTCTGTTACAGTTGATCTTTTTACAACCTTTCCTATAATTTTAAGAACTGTTTCGGGTTTTGAATTTTCTATAACTGAGAAAAATTCATTATTATTCTCGATTACACATTGCGTAATTCCATAATGATCTCTTAAGTCTATAAATAACAAATTTCCATGATCTCTCTTTCTATGTAACCATCCAGAGAGATGCACAATTTTATTAATATCTTTTTCACTTAATTCTGAGCAATTATGTGTTCTATATTTATTCATTGTTTTAATATTTTTTTTATTAGATTAATATTAATTGATTTTCCAGTAGATAAAGACAAATTGTCCAAATCTTTAAGAAATTTAAACATCTTTTTATATGATCTTTCCACATTGTTAATTATAAAGTCTGTTAATTTGGGGCTAATAGTAATTTGATTATCTGACAAAGTTTTTGTAATAATAACTTTTAAAAGATCATCGGTAGGAAGTTCTATTCCAATAAATATAAAACTATTAATTCTTGAAATCAAATCTTTTAAATCATAATTAATACTTTTAATTGGTCTCTTTGAGTTGATTAATATAAAATTATCTTTTTGTTTTGATTGATTAAAAATTGAATATAATAAATTTTCGTTTATGTCGTTTTTAAAATTGTCTACAATTAAACAGTCAAAATTATTTACTTCCTCAACAATCTGATTATCTATATTCACGGCATCTATTAATTTTGTTTTTTTAATTTTTTTTTTTTAAAATTTTTGAAAGATGGGTTTTCCCAGAGCCGCTTTCTCCATATATGTTTAACCATTTCCCAGGCCAATTTGGCCAAGTATCAATTAATTTATATGCATTAAAGTTATTGCTCGAAACGAAAAAATCTTGTGTAAAATATTTTTTTGAAAACGGAAATTTAAACGTAAGCTGATCCATATTTACAAAATTTTAATAATCCAATAATCATTAACTAATTTTAAATTAATATTTTCTTTTTTTAATTGATTTATTATTTTATCTAATTTTCCTAAATATTTAATTTTTAAATCAACACTTTCTTTATTAAATTCTTGAACAAAAATATTTTCAATTAAATCTACATTTTTAATTCTTGACTTCAATAAAGCTAAATTATTTTTTTGATTTAAATCTAATTTAACATTTAAAAAAGAGGGCGTGCTTATATCTATTAAATTTTGAGATTTTATTAAATTAATTATTTCTTTTTTTACTTCAAAAATAACTTTTTCATTTAATTCGATTTTTTCAAGATCGTTTTTTTTTATGGTTAAACTTTTTGAAATAAATTTGTTATGTATTGCTGTTTTAATATAAATTTTTTTTTCTGTTGTATCTTTTTTGTCAATTAAAATTAAAGCAATATTTTGATTTAAATATTCTTTAAACAAAGAGTTTAGTTCCAGTTGTAATAAATTGTCTCTTGATTGATTTATAATTTGAATGATCTCAATATTTTCTATAGGAAGAATAAATTCAATTAACTCGTGATTATCATTTTTATTCCAGTTCTCATAATAGTAGTTATTTGAAAAAACAAATATTTCATTTTCACTTAATAATATAGGTAAAATATAAAATTCTTTATCTGTTATATCTGAATATGAAATTGTTTTTTTATAAAATAAATTATGTATTTTATCTTTATCAAATGTAACACTAAAATTAATTTTGTTACTTTCTTTTTCAGGATTTTTAACAATATTGTAATATTTTACTAATTCTTTGATATCTAAAAAATTAAGATTGGTGACTTGTTTTATATCTTCTGTGAGCAAAATTTTATTCATTAATTCTTTAAAAGCTTCTTTAATTGCTTCGTCAGCTAGATTTTTAACAGAGAAATTTTCCTTTTTTTCAAATGAAATATTGTTAACATTAAATAAACTATTTTCTGATAAAAGATTTCCAGTTTTCAAAAAAATAACTAAGATAAGTACGATTTGTAAAAATAATTTCATTAAAATTTATTATCAGTATATAAATGAAAAAAAACGAAAATAGTTATAAAAAAAGTGGTGTTAATATTTCGATAGCAAATAAACTGGTCAAACATATTTCAAAAGTATCAAAAAATAATGTTAAAAAAACGAAAAATGAATTTTCAGCAGGTGAAATTGGAGGTTTTGGTTCTCTTTTTGATATTAGCAATTATAAAATAAAAGATCCAGTTATAGTTTCCTGCACAGATGGGGTCGGTACAAAAATTGATTTGGCTATTAAATTGAAGAAATATAACACTATCGGTATCGATTTAGTAGCGATGTGTGTAAATGATTTAATAGTTCAAGGGGCAAAACCATTATTTTTTTTAGACTATATTGCTGTAGGAAAATTAAATCTTAAAAAAACTAAGCAAATTTTAGAAGGAATTTTTAAAGGTTGTAAATTGTCAGATTGTAAATTAATTGGTGGAGAAACAGCTGAAATGCCAGGTATCTATTCTAAAGATAAATTTGATTTAGCAGGATTTAGTGTAGGCTTAGTTTCAAAAAAAGAAATTTTAGGAAAAAGTAAAGTCAAAATAGGTGATATTATTTTATCTATACCATCTAGTGGAATTCATTCTAATGGTTATTCATTAGTCAGATCAATTTTGAAAAAAAATAAAATACCAAAATATTTGAAAAATGAACTTCTTAAACCCACAAAAATATACTCAAAAGAAATTTTAGATCTTGCAAACAAAAAACTTATTAATGCTGCAGCTCACATAACTGGCGGTGGGTTGGTTGAGAATCTTACAAGATCCATACCTGAAAATTTAACTGTAAATTTAGACCTTTCAAAAATAAAAATTCTAAAAATTTTTAAGTGGTTAAAAAGCAAAAATATTTCTGATCAAGAAATGCTTCGCACTTTCAATTGCGGAGTTGGATTTTGTATAATTGTCTCTAAAAAAAATATTCCACAAATTAAAAAAATGTTCCCTAAAAATTACGAACCTTATAAAATCGGCTTTATATCAAAGGATAAAAATAAGATAAATTTAATAAATTCTCTTAAATGGTAAAAAAAAAAACCTGTATTTTTATCTCTGGTCAAGGTTCAAATCTAAAAAATCTTATTTATCATTCTAGAGATAAAAACTTTCCTATACAAATAAGCTTAGTAATAAGTAACAATAAAAAAGCAAATGGTATAAATTATGCAAAAAAATATAAAATCCCCTATCTTTTTATTGATACCAAAATTAAAAATTATGAAAACAAAATTTTGCTTAACTTAAAAAAATATAAAATATCTTTTATATGTTTAGCAGGATATATGAAAATAATTTCGAATAAAATCATAAATATTTTTGAAAAAAAAATTGTTAATATTCATCCTTCTTTGCTTCCTAAGTTCAAGGGTCTTAATACTTTTGAAAGGATACTAAAAAATAAAGAAATAAAGACCGGCTGTACTGTTCATTATGTAAATGATAATTTGGATGACGGAGAAATCATTGTTAAAAAATCTTTCTATTTAAGCCCTAATGATAATGAGAAAACCTTAAAACAAAAAACTCAATTACTTGAGTATAAGGCTTATCCAGAAGCTATTATCAAAGTTTTTAGAAATATTAGTTCTTGAAAAAAAACTCAATTTCTTTTTTGGCATTGTCAATTGAGTCTGACCCATGTACAGAATTTTTATCAATAGAAATTCCATATAATTTTCTTATTGTGTTATTTTCAGCATCTTTAGGATTTGTTGCTCCCATTATTTTACGATTTGCGGCTACTGCATTTTCTCCCTCTAAAATCATTACAAAAATTGGTCCGGAAGAAAGATAAGCACATAAATCATTATAAAAAGGCTTAGATTGATGAACTTTATAAAACTCTGCAGCCTCATCTTTAGAAATTTGAATTTTTTTACTCTGTTTAATTTTTAAATTATTTTTAATAAAAATATTTTTTATTTCATCAATAAGGTTTCGCTCAACCGCATCGGGTTTTATTATTGATAAAGTCTGCTCAACATTATTCATAATTTTCCTCTATTAATTCATTTAATAATCTAACACCAAATCCAGTTGCACCGCTTGAATTAAGAGCACCGCCATATTTTGAAAAGGCCATACCTGCAATATCTAGGTGTGCCCAAGGTGTTTTGTTTAAAATAAATCGTTGCAAAAACTGTGCAGCAGTTGTCGAACCTGCCCCACCAACGTAATTAATATTTTGCATGTCAGCATTTTTTGAATTTATGAGTTTATCATAATTTTTGTGAAGTGGCATTCTCCATAATTTTTCTTCAACTTTTTCCCCAGCATTTATAATTTGTTTGGATAATTTATTATCGTTTGAAAATAGCCCAGCATATTCTGATCCTAGAGAAACTATTATCGCACCTGTTAATGTTGCCAAATCAATAATAAATTTAGGTTTAAATTTTTTTTCTGTGTAGGTAAGTGCATCAGCTAGGACTAATCTACCCTCAGCGTCAGTATTTAATACTTCAATTGTTTTACCACTGTAAGATTTCACAATATCACCAGGTCTTTGTGCAACTCCACTCACCATATTTTCCACAAGTCCTACAACACCAACTGCATTAATTTTTGCTTTTCTTAACGCTAAAGTTTTCATCAAACCAACAACCGCTGCAGAGCCAGCCATGTCGTATGTCATATCTTCCATAAACTTAGCAGGTTTTAATGAATAACCGCCTGTATCAAACGTTACTCCTTTGCCTACAAAAGCTAATGGTTTAGAATTATTTTTAGCTCCATTCCATTCAATTGTAACTAGATAAGATCCTCTTACACTTCCCATTCCTACTCCAAGCAAGGAATGCATGCCTATTTTTTTTAATTTTTTTTCATCAAAAATATTTATTTTAAGACCGTCTTTTTTAAGGCTAGATAATCTTTTTGCATATTCATCTGGGTGTAAAATATTACCTGGTTCAGAAACTAAATCTCTAGCATAAAAAGTTCCCTCTTCTACTGCTTTAAATTTTAATTGACTTTTAGCTGAAGGATTATTTTTACTGCCAGTAATGTTAACTGAAATTACTCTTGTATCTTTTTTTGATTTATATTTTTTAAATTCGTAAGACTTTAATTTTAATCCATGGAGAAAAAGACCTAAAAAATTATCATATTTGCCCACAATACTATCGGAAAAAATATTGTAGTCACTATTCTTGCCATGATTTACAAAACCGTAAAACTCAGCACCTAAATTTTCTATATCTGAATGCTTTAAATTATTTTTTATAGATACTAAAACTACTTTTTTTTTTGAATTAATTTCAAAAGTAAGCATTTTTTTTTTCAAATCAGCTGTTTTAAGCAAGTCGCTTATGTAATTAAAATCAGATTCTGAAAGATTGTTTTTTAAACTATTTATGTTGAATTTTTCATTAGAAAAGAAAACTAAATTAGAAGCAGATTTATCAAGTATTTTTTTTGAATAGCTTATTTTAATAGTCATAAATGTTTTTATTTCTCTCCAATATGGGTTGAAACGTATATATGATCAAATATCTCATAATTCAACGTAAATTTAATCATAATTAAACCTTTGATTGAATTTATCTTTTGGATGCATTATTTATTAGTTAATTTCTATGCTTCAAAATAAAATTTATCAAAAATACTTTAAAGACGTTTTGTCAAATTTTTTTATCATTTTGTTATGCCTCTCATTAATAGCTTTAACCATAAGATCTGTAAATTTTTTAGAATTGATAGTTGAGAATGGTTATTCAGTATCAACATACTTTAAATTTTCTATTTTAAATATCTTTGGTTTAATTCCTAAATTTATACCTCTTTCCTTTTTTTTTTCTGTCTTTATCTTTTTAAGAAAACACTCAAAAGACAGTGAATTTGTTATTTTATGGACTTCAGGAGAGAAAAAAACAAAGATTGCAAATTTATTTTTGCTAATATCTTTTTTTGTTTTATCAATTTATATTTTATTATCAGTATTAATAACTCCTTATACTTTAAACATTTCTAGACAATTACTTTCAAATCAAAATTTTACTTCAATCTTGCCGACTATTAGAGAGCAACAATTTAATGATGCTTTTAATAGTGTTACATTTTTTGTAGAAAAAAAAAGAAACAATGAGCTAGAAAATATTATTTTAAATGAAATTGGTAATAATGTTTTTAAAAAATTTAATTCTGGTTCTTCTTTCATAGATGGGACAACTATAATTGCGAAGAAAGGTATTATTAGTAAAAAAAATATTTTTCTACTTGATGGAAAAATAATAACTACTAAGGAAGATAGTAACAATTTGATAACAAATTTAGATTTAATCTCTTTTGATGAACTGAAAATTAATTTAAATAATTTTAACACTTCCGTCATAAAAGATCCAAAATTACAGGAGACCGCAACAATTGATCTTTTAAATTGTTTAATACTGAAAAGAATGAATGGAGAATTTTGTAAAAAAGATATTCAGGAAGAAGTGATTCCTGTTTTAAATCGGAGAATTATTTTACCTATATATTTGCCAATAATAACTTTGATTTGTTCCTTTCTTTTATTCAATAAAAATAGGGGTATCATAAATGAAATTAAAATTTTTATCTCTTGTTTTTTACTTTTAATATGTACAGAAATATTTTTGAAATATACCGGTTTGAATCAATTTATTAAAGTAGGATATATTGTTTTACCGTTAATATTATTTTTCATTTTATACTCCTATTTAAATCTCAAACTTAATAAAGACATAAATTAAATGAATAGAATTGTTTCATATTATATTATTAAAAAATTCTTAAAAACTTTTTTTATGCTAGTTATAGGTTTTTATTGTTTTGGCATAATATTAAATTTATTCGAAGAATTAGAATTTTTTAAAAATACAAATGCAAAATTTTATTTACCTTATACATTAACTTTAATTTTAATACCCGGAATGACAATTAAGTTATTACCTTTTATAATTTTTATTTCAAGTATGTGGTTTATGGTGAACATAAAAGATAACAAAGATCTTTTAATGCTTAAAACATTTGGATATTCTAATTTGAAAATATTTAATATTCTTGCACTAATATCTTTTATTTTAGGATGGTCAATTATTACAATATTTAATCCATTGACTGCAAAAATGACTCAATATTACGAAAAAACTAAGTCAAAATATTCAAGAGATATAGATCATCTAGTTTTTTTCAATAAAAATGGGTTATGGATTAAGGAAAATTTAATTGACGGCAAGAGAATAATTACGGCTAAAGAATTAGAAGAAAAAAATTTAATTAACATGGCGATTATAAGCTTATCAAATAATAATGATTTTAAAAAAAAAATAATTTCAAAAAAAACTGATATTTCCAAAAATAACTGGAAACTTTATGATGTAAAAATTTTTACATTTAATGATGGTGTTACAATGGTTAAGGAATATGAGAATTATGAAATAAACTCATTATATAATTACGAAAAAATCACTGGTTTATTCAAAAATTTTGATACAATGTCCTTTTTAAATATTGTCCTAAATTATAAGGATCTTTTAAAACAAGGATATAGCAAAACTTTTTTAGATAATACCTTAAATGTGCTCTTAACTTTACCTTTTTTGTTAATGATGATGACTGGTTTAGCTTCAATTTTAACTCTTAACTCGCTTAAAAAAACCAGTAATTTAAAGTATGTTTTTTTAAGTTTTCTGGTTGTTATTATTGTATTTTATTTTAAAGATCTTTCATTAGCTTTAGGTCAAGCAGGTAAAATATCATTACAATTATCTATTTGGTCTCCGGTGATAGCTTTAAGTTTATTTATTTTTATTGGAATTTTACAAATTAATGAAAAATAATTTTTTTTTAATAGTCTTTTTTATTTTTTTTAAAACTTATTCATTAGCAGATAATGTTAATATTTCAGCAGATAAAATAACTTTGGACAAAAATAAAAATCTTTCAATTTTTGAAAATAATGTTTCAATTGTTATGGAAAATAATTATAAAATCAAAAGTGCATATGCTGAATACAATAAAGAAAGTGGTTATCTTTTACTTAAAAATAACATTTCAGCTATTGATAAAGAAAACAATGTTATTATTGCAGAATTTGCTGAATTTAATAAATTTGATAAAATATTAAAAACTAAAGGTAAAACAAAAATTATAACAACAGAAAAGTATGAAGTTAATACGGAAGATTTAATTATTGATGGCAATAAAGATTATATTAAATCAAATAATGAAACTACTATTAACGATTTAGAGGGAAATAAAATTTTTCTAAAAAGTTTTGAATATCAAAAAACAAGCAATCTTTTTAAATCAGTAGGTGAGATTAAAATAAAAGATACAAACAATAATTCATTCGAATTTTCTCAAATTTATATTGATACAAAAAAAAGGAGATTTTGGGCACAGATGCAAAAGCTTTTATAAATCAAATTGATTTTAAAGAAAATAAAGATAACAAACCAAGAATATTTGCTAACACGGTAAGTATATCTAAAAATAAAAAAATATTTGATAAAAGTGTTTTTACTACTTGTAATTATAGAGACGAAGATAAATGTCCACCTTGGACAATAAATGCTTCAAAAATCGAACATGATAATAAAAAGAAAACTATTTATTACAATAATGCAGTTTTAAAAATTTATGACGTACCATTGTTCTATTTTCCAAAATTATTTCATCCTGACCCATCTGTTAAGCGTAGATCGGGATTTTTAGCACCTACATTAGTAAGTGGAAAAAATCTTGGAACTGGATTAGCAATTCCTTATTTTTGGGATGTAGCTAATGATAAAAATTTTACTTTAACCAACAGAATATACGCAAAAGAAAATCCTCTTTTTTTAGGTGCTTACCATCAACAGTTTAAAAATTCATACTTAAAAGTGGACTCAGGCTATACTGAAGGATTCAATAAAGGAAATTCAAAAAAAACATCTGGAAAAAAATCACATTTTTTTTCTGAGTTCATTACTCTTTTTAATAAAACTGGAACTGAAGAAACTTCTTTAAAAATTTCTTTTCAAAATACCTCTAATGATAAATATTTAAAAGAATATAAGATTAATTCTGACCTAGTTGACTATGAAATCTCTAAACTTGATAATGCAATAGAGTTCTCACACTCAGAAGAAGATTTTTTTATCGATTTAAATGCTTATGTCTACGAAAATCTTGAGTCTGGATATAATGATAAATATGAATACGTGCTACCAAATATTATGTTGGCAAAAAATTTATTAAAAGATGATAAATATGGATTTTTAGACTTTAAAACAAATTTTAAAATTCATAATTACGACACTAATAAATATGAGAAATATTTAACAAATGATATTCTCTGGGACTCTAATACTTTCAATCTTAATAATAAATTAAATAACAAATTTCTAATACATTTTAAGAACATTAATTATGAAGCAAATAATGCTGAAAACCTTAAGAGTAAACCTACTAGCGAGCTACATACTGCTTTAGGAATTGAAAGTAAATTAGAATTAATAAAATCAATTGGAAGCACTACACATCTTTTTACTCCAAAAACTTTATTGAGGTACGCCCCTGGAAATATGAGGAACGATGATAACAATTTTAGGCTTGATCCTGAAAAAGCTTTTTATATGGATAGGCTAAATAATGGGGATAATTTTGAAACAGGGCTGAGTGGTGCTTTAGGTTTCGACTATTCTATAAGGAGAAAGGAAGAGAACAAATTAGATTTTTCTTTAGCCCAAGTTATAAATGAAACAGAAAACAAAAAAATGCCTGATAAATCTAGTTTAAATGAAGAAATGTCAGATCTGGTAGGATCAATGTCTGCTAGTATAAATAATAATATAGATTTTAAATACAAATTCTCTATTGATCAAAATTATAATGAAGTAAATTATACTGATTACCAACTTGGGCTTAATTTCCATCCTTTGAAGGTAGATGTCAACTACCTTCAAGAAGATCAACATATTGGAAATGAAGAATACTTGAGAACAAATTTTAAATACGAAACAAACAATACTTTATACTCTTTTGAAAATAAAAGAAATTTAGTAACTAATTCTTCTGAGTATTACAATTTAGGTTATGAATATTTAAATGATTGCTTGAGAGCTGGTTTAGTTTACAGAAGAGAATTCTATAACGACTCTGAAGTAGAACCAGAGGATAGTCTAATGCTACGTATCACTATTTCTCCTATTGGTGAAATTAATGCTGCTTCAATTACTGAATGAAAAATTACAATTTAAGTTTTATTTTTTTTTTTTTAATAATTTTGAATTTTGATAATTATTGTAAAGCAAAAATTGAAAATAAAATTATTATAAGAGTTGGAAGTCAAATTATAACAAATTACGAAATTCAAAATAAAATTCTTACTGAATTAGTTTTGGCAAATTTACAGGTGAGTCAAAAAAACATCGATAGTTTTAAAAAAAAAGCTCACGACGACCTTATAAATTTAAAATTGAAAAAAAAAGAACTTTCCAAAAAGAATATTGAAATACAGAAAAATGAAACTGAGTCTTACTTAAGATCTATCTATTCAAATAATTTGGAAGAATTTAAAAATACTTTCAAAATAAATAATCTGGATTACAACATTTATTTAGATGAGCTTGAAACTGAATTAAAATGGAGAAAGTTTATTTTTTTTACTTATCAAAAAAGAATAAACATAAATGAACAATTGATAGAAGAAGAAATTCAAAATTTACAAAAAAATAAAAATGAAATAATTGAATTTAAAATTTCAGAAATTGAAATTTTAAATAATAAAAATTCAAAAAATGATATAGAAAAAATTAAAGAAGAAATTAAAAATAATGGCTTTAAACAAACTGCATTAAAATTTAGCATATCATTATCATCAGTTAACGAAGGAGATTTAGGTTGGATAAAAAAAACTTCTTTAGACGAGAATATAGTCAAAATTCTTGATAAACTTGAAATAGATGCAGTGAGTAGCCCAATAATTAAACAAAACAGTATTATTTTTTTAAAATTAACTGATAAAAGAAAAATAAAAAATAATGAAATAGATTTAAAAAAGATTAAGGCTGAACTAATCAAATCAAAACAAAATGAAATTTTTTCTTTATACTCTTCTAGTCATCTATCGAAACTTAAAAATCAAACATTAATACAGTATTCCAATGAAAAATAAAATTTTGATTGTCTTAGGAGACCCTAATAGCATAAATTCTGAAATATTTTTTAAAGTTTGGAAGAAAATAAAAAACATAGATAAAGAAAGAATTTTTTTAATTGGTAATTATGAATTAATAAAATCACAATTCAGAAAATTGAAATTTTCATCAAAATTAATTAAATTAAACAAGCTTAATCATAATTTAAAATCAAATAAAATTAAAATTATTGATGTCAAATTAAAATTTCAAAATCCATTTAAAGTAAATTATAAACAGGCTTCTGTTTATGTAAAAAAATCTTTAAACTTAGCCCATAGTTTAGGAGAAAAAAGAGAGATTTTGGGTATAATTAATTGTGCAATTAATAAAACATTATTAAGTAATAAAAATATCGGAGTTACTGAGTATTTAGCAAAAAAGTGCAATTTAAAGAGAAATTCTGAGGTTATGTTAATTGGTAATGATAAATTATTTGTCTGTCCAATAACAACACATCTTAACTTAAAAGATGTTTCAAGAAAGATAAATAAAAAAATAATTATACATAAAGTAAAATTGATTAATAGTTTTTACAAAAAATTTTATAAAATAAAACCAAGGATAGGAATTTTAGGTTTAAATCCACATAATGCTGAATTAAGAAATAATTCTGAAGAAATTAAAGAAATTTTTCCTGCAATTAAACATTTGATTTCCAAGGGAATTAAAATAAGTGGACCACTTGTATCAGACACAATTTTTATAAGTGATTACAAAAAGTATGATGTTATTGTTGGAATGTATCATGACCAAGTTCTTGCTCCATTTAAAACTTTATATAAGTTTAATGCAATAAATATTACTTTAGGTTTAAGTTATTTAAGAGTAACTCCTGACCACGGTACAGCAGTTGATCTAATTTTAAAAAATAAAGCGAATCCTGAAAGCCTTGAAAGATGTGTGAAATATTTAAAAAAATTTGAAAATGAGATTTCCTAAAAAATCATTAGGACAAAATTTTTTAATTGATAAAAATATTGTACAAAAAATAGTTGACTTATTACCAATTAAAAATAAAAATATTATAGAAATTGGTCCTGGAAAAGGCGCTTTGTCTGAAGAAATTTTAAAAAGAGAGCCTAAAAGTTTACTAGTAATTGAAAAAGATACAAAATTATCAAAAGATTTAGAAGTAAAATTTAAAAAAAATAATCTTATAAAGATTTACAATGATGACATTTTAGATTTTGATTTAGAAAAATTTATTAAAAAAAAAACAATTATTTTTGGAAATCTTCCTTATAATATCTCTTCACAAATTTTAATTAAGATATTAAGATTTGAAAAATGGCCACCAAATTTTACCGACTTAATCTTTATGTTTCAAAAAGAGTTGGGAGAAAAAATTATTGGTAAATTTAAAACAAAAAATTATGGAAGAATTTCGATAGTTACATCATATAGACTTAAAACTCATCAAAAATTTAATGTTTCACCTAACTGTTTTTTTCCTAAACCAAAGGTAAATTCAATTGTAATAAATTTTAAACCAAAACTTAAATTTAATCCTAAAATTAAAGTAAGTAGTTTAGAAAAAATTACAAATATTTTATTTTCAAATAAAAGAAAAATGATTAATAAAAATATTAGAAAAATCATAAGTGAAGAAGAAATTAAATCTTTACCATTTTTAAGAAATTCATTAAGGCCCGTAGAGATTGATCCTGAAACTTATTTTAAAATTACTGAGATTTATGAAAACCAATAGTAAAATTTTTTTTGTTTATTTGAATTATTTTTTCAATTTGTTTAAAACAATTTTCTAAATTTTGATTAATTACTATATAATCGTAATCATTCCAATTTTTAATATCATTATCAAAAGAATTGAATCTATTTTCAATTTCAGATTTACTATTTTGGTTTCTTGTAATTAATCTTTTTTTTAATTCCTTTTTATTTTTTGTTATTAAAAATATCTTAACTAGTTTTAAGTTTTTAAATTGGCTTAACTGCTTAGTTCCTTGCCAGTCTATATCAAATATTATGTCATTTTTAGCTATATTGTCATCTACATTTTTTTTTAATGTTCCATAATAATTATCAAATATTTTTGCATACTCATAAAATTTGTTTTTATTAATTAATTCTTTAAATTTTTGACTTGTGACAAAAAAATAATCAACTCCATCTACTTCATTAGATCTTGGAGATCTAGTGGTATGTGAAACTGAAATTTTTATATTTTGATATTTTTGTTGTAACTTTTTTGTAATTGTAGTTTTTCCTACACCTGACGGTGATGATAAAATTACCATGATATTTTCTTCACCACGGTTCATAAAATGTTTTACCTATACTAACTTGATTTGCTCTCTATAAACTTTATAGCATCACCAACAGTAAGAATTTTTTCTGCTTCACTGTCGGAAATTTCTGATCCAAATTCCTCTTCAAAAGCCATTACAAGTTCTACTGTGTCCAAACTATCTGCGCCTAGATCATCTATAAAACTGGCTTCATCAGTAACTTTTTCTTCTTCTATTCCTAGATGGTCTGCAACTATTTTTTTTACCTTATTTTTAATATCTGACATGTATTCCTTTCTAAAATATAAATCTTAATAGATTAAAAATTATAATTGTCAAGGCATATACATTCCACCATTAACATGAATAGTTTCTCCGTTGATATAATTTGCCAAGTCAGAGGCTAAAAAGGCAACACAATTAGAAACATCTTCGCCAGAGCCAAGGTCGCCTGAAGGTATTTTGTTAATTAAAACTTCTTTAAACTCTTTACTTATTTTATCAGTCATTTCGGTTTTAATGAAACCGGGAGAAACACAGTTAACATTTATATTTTTTTTTGCATATTCTAAGGCTAAACTTTTAGAAAGGCAATCATGCCAGCTTTTGATGCAGCGTAATTTGCTTGACCTATATTACCAGTATGCCCAACAATTGATGAAATATTTATTATTCTTCCATATTTTTTTTTTAACATTTTTTTTATAGAATATTTGCTAATTAAAAAACTTGAAGTTAAATTAATATTAATTACCCTATTCCAATTTTCCTCTGAAAGTCTAATTGATAAATTATCTAAAGTTATACCAGCATTATTAACGACAACTTCTAAATTACCAAGTTTTTTTTCCACATTATCTATAAAGTTTTCTATTTTATCATGCTGATCAAGCATAAATCTTTCTGTATAAACATTAGGAAATTCTTTTTTAAGTTTGCTTAACTTATCTTCATTGGTTCCTGTAGCAAACACAAGTGCGCCTAAATCATTAAATTTTTTAACTAAGCAATTTCCTATACCTCCTGTGGCACCCGTTATTAAAACTTTTTTATTTTTTAAATTCATTAACTAAATTCTTAATATCAGCTATTGAATTAATTGAAAAGCAGTTTGCGTTTTTTATGGTTCTTTTTACCATACCAGACAAGACTTTTCCCGGTCCAATTTCAATAAAATTGTTAACACCTTCTTTTGACATCTTTATAATACTTTCTCTCCACCTAACTGTGGAGCATATTTGTTCTATTAATAATTTTTTGATTTTACTCAAATCGTTTTCTACAGTAGCAGTTACATTATATATTAAATTAAATTGAGGTTTATCAAAATTAATATTTTTAATTTTATTTTTCATAATTTCTTCAGCTGGTTTCATTAAGGAACAATGAAATGGTGCGCTTACTTTTAAGGGAATTGATTTAATTTTTTTTTCCTTCAAAAAATTTTTAAAATCATCTATAGTTGTTTTATCTCCACTTAAGATGATTTGCCCATCAGCATTATCGTTAGCTATTTCACAAATTTCATTTTGTTTTTTTTTTTGATTTATCAAATCTTGTAATTCATTTTTTTCAAGTCCGAGGACAGCAATCATGCCGCCTTGGCCAACGGGGACTGCTTCTTGCATAGCTTTTCCTCTTTGGTATAACAAATATATTGCATCTTCAAAATCTAAAGACTGAGAACATACTAAAGCGCTATATTCACCTAATGAATGTCCTCCAAAATATTTAAAATTTTTTAAATCGAATTCAAATTCATCTACTAATACCCTAAAAATTGAGTAACTCACTGTTAAGATTGCAGGTTGAGTATTTTGAGTTAATTGAAGCTCATCTGAAGGACCTTCTAAAATTAGCTTCGTCAGGGGTATATTTAGTTTTTCATCTGCTTGATTGAAAATTTTTTTTACTATATTAAATTTTGAGTAAAATTCTAGCCCCATTCCAACCGCTTGAGAACCTTGACCTGGAAATAATAGAGCGCTCATTTTTTAAGTATTTTTAAAAATTATTAGTATTGCTATAAATTATCTTTATAGTATAAACCACCATTTACAATAAAATTTAAAACTTAATTTTAATAACTTTTATGGCTTTTTACGAGAACACTATTGTGGCAAAGCAAGACTTGGCGGAAAATGATCTTGCATTAATTAGGGAAAAGTACAAAAAAATGATTACGGATACTGCAGGAAAAGTTGTAAAAATTGAGGAATGGGGGTTAATAAATTTAGCCCGTAAAATAAAAAATTATAAAAAAGGGTTTTTTATTCATTTCAAATTTGAGGGAGGTAAAGAAACTCTAAAAGAATTAAATAATAAAGCAAAAATTGACGGATCAATTATTAGGCATTTAACTGTAAAATATAAAAAATTAGATACAGAAAATGAATATTTTAAAAAAGAAAAAAATTAATGAAAAGAAAAAATAAAAAATTTCAAAAAAAAAATTCAAACTCACTTAACAAATTAAGTTTGTTTCAAAAAAATGCTGGAAGATTTACAAAAAAATGTCCTCTTTCCGTCAAAAACGCTCCTACAATTGATTACAAGAATATTACTTTATTAAAAAAGTATGTTTCTGAGAACGGAAAGATTGTATCATCTAAAATTTCATCTGTTTCTTATAATAAGCAAAAAAAACTTACCAGAGAGATTAAAAAGGCAAAAGTTTTAGGTTTAATTTAAATGGAAATAATTTTACTTGAAAACATACTTAATCTTGGGAACATTGGCGATAAAGTCAAAGTTAGAGATGGTTATGGAAGAAATTTTCTTCTGAAGCAAGGTAAAGCTTTAAGATTTAATAAAGAAAATCAAGAATTAGTGAATAAGAAAAAAGATACATTAAATAAAAAAAATATTGAAATAAAAAATAAATTTATGGAAATGGCTAAATTGGTGAACAAAAAAACTTTTCTTTTTAAAAAAGAAAGTAAAGAAAATGGCGATCTTTACGGATCTATTAAGCCTAAAGAAATAACTATTTTAATTAATGAGGAAACTAATGCTAATGTCAATCCTTCTCAATTAGTCCTAAAGGAAAATTTGAATAAAATTGGAACTTTTAAGGCTGAAATAAACTTTCATTCTGAAGTTAAAGCCAGTATTTTTATAAAAATAGATAAAATACAGTCGAAATAATTTCTCCACAGATTTAAAAAAATAGTGAGTAACTTTCCTCTTTAACACCTAATACTATTATCTATTATATATTTGTGAAAGAATTAAAATCATTACATAACAAAACTAAAAATAAGCAACCATCCAATTTAGAAGCGGAACAATCTTTACTCGGCTCAATTTTGGTCAATAACGATATAATTGATGAAGTTTCAAATATAATAAATTCAACAATTTTTTATGATCCAGCACATGTAAAAATATATGAGGTAATCGAAGGGCTAAATAATAAAGGTATGATTGCAAATCCTATAACTTTAAAAAATTTTTTTGAAAAAGATAATATGTTGAATGAAGTTGGTGGTACGGAATATTTAGTTAAGCTTTCTAGATTTTCAAGTTCACCTAAACAAGCAGTAGATTATGCTAAAATAATACATGAAATGTATTTACGTAGAGAGTTAGTTCAAATATCTGATAAACTATCTAATGATACTTTAAATCTAAACCTACAAGATCATAACGCAGAGAATATTATAGAAGATACTGAAAAATCCCTTTTTGATTTAGCGGAGAGAGGAAGTTTTAATCAGTCCTTTCTAAAATTTAATCAGGCTTTAGATCAAACTATTGAAATGGCAACTTTGGCGATGCAAAACGATGAGGGAATTGTTGGAGTGCCCACAGGTCTGACAGACTTAGATAAAAAACTTGGAGGTTTGCATAAGTCTGACTTAATCGTTCTTGCTGGTAGACCCTCAATGGGTAAAACTGCTTTAGCAACTAATATCGCTTATAATGCTGCTCAATATATTTTAAAAAAACAGGAAAAATCTTCTGTTGCTTTTTTCTCTTTAGAAATGTCATCAGAGCAATTATCAACTAGAATTTTATCAGAACAAGCAAGAATTAAATCTGATGATATCAGAAGAGGAAAAGTGACCGAGGAAGAAATTAATAGATATATAGAAACCTCACGAAATATCTATAACCTACCTTTATATATTGACGAAACTCCTGCAATTACTATTGCAACTTTAAGTAACAGGGCAAGGAGAATTAAAAGATTATTTGGATTAAATTTGATAGTAGTAGATTATATACAATTAATGAAATCAAACTCTAAGAAAAATGATGGAAGAGTTCAAGAAATTTCAGAAATTACTCAAGGGTTAAAAGCTTTAGCTAAAGAACTTTCTGTTCCTGTTTTAGCTTTATCACAGTTATCGAGAGCGGTAGAGCAAAGAGATGATAAACTTCCGCAACTAGCTGATTTGAGAGAGTCAGGGTCAATTGAACAAGATGCAGATGTTGTTATGTTTGTTTACAGAGAGTCTTATTATCTTGAGAGAAAACAACCTAAATTAGGATCAATAGAACATGCAGAATGGCAATCAAAAATGAACGATGTGAATGGCTTAGCAGATATAATTTTAGGTAAACAACGACATGGTCCCACTGGAAATATCAAAGTTGAGTTTGAGGGAATTTACACAAGATTTAAGGATTTAAATAAAAATTAAATTTATTTTTCTTTAGTTATTCTGAGATTAGGTTATACCTTAAAAGTTCTCATGTTTAGTAGTTTGTACAAAAAAATAGTTATTGATTTTTCTAAAATAACTATATTTTTTTTAACCTTGATAATCATTTTTTCCCTTTACCATGCTAAAAATTTCAATTTAGATGCCTCATCCGATGCATTATTATTAGAGGGCGACCCAGATTTAAATTATTTAAGGGAAGTAAATAAAACCTATGGCTCAAAAGATTTTTTAGTCTTAACCTATTCGCCTGTATCTGATTTTACTGAAAAAGAGACTATTTTAAACATACAGTTGTTAAAATCAAAAATAGAGAAACTTTCATGGGTTGACAGCGTTATCACCATTATTGATGTACCATTATTAAAAAGTACCGATGAAACGTTGATAGAAAGGTTAAAAAACTACAAAACCCTAGCCTACCCGGAAATAGACAAGAAGAGAGGTTTTGAAGAAATTATAAATAGTCCAATTTATAAAAATTATGTCATTAGTGAAGACGGTAAAACTTCTGGAATTATTGTTTATTTAAAAAAAGATGAACGACTATCGGAATACATGAATATAAAAAATAAATACTTCAATCAATCTATGAAAACTGGATTGTCTAAAGAAGAAAAAAAAAATTATAAAAAATTTGTAAAAGAGTATGAAGAGTATAAGAATTTATATAACCAAAGAAATCACCAAAATATATCCGAAATTAGAGATGTTATCAGCAAATATGGAGATAATGCAAAAATATACTTAGGTGGTATTCCAATGATTGCTGATGATATGATGAGTTTTATAAAGAGCGATATTATAGTTTTTGGTATAGGAGTATTTGTTTTTATTGTTTGTACGCTTTGGCTAATTTTTAAAAATATAAAATGGGTATTAATGCCTCTCGTTGGGTGCGCCACCTCTGTAATCATAATGATTGGTCTATTAGGTCTAATAGGATGGAAAGTAACCGTCATATCATCAAATTTTATTGCTTTAATGCTGATACTTAATATGGCAATGAATATTCATTTAACAGTAAGATTTTTACAACTTAAAAAGGAACTACCAGAATTACCAAAATCTCAAGCTGTGTTAGAAGCTAGTAAAAAAAATGATGCTTCCAATTCTTTATACGGTGCTCACAACTATTTGCGCATTTTTATCTTTAGTTTTTAGCAGCATCAAACCTATTATTGATTTTGGATGGATGATGACTATGGGTTTAGTTATATCTTTGTTGGTAACATTTTTATTATTGCCTTCATTACTAAATTTACTATCCTCTGAGGAAGAAATTGAAATTCAAAAAAAAGAAAAATCTTCGATAACTTCTTTTTTGGCTTTTTTTACAAAAAATAACAAAATTTTAATATTTGGATCGACTTTAATAATAATCTTGATAAGCGCTATTGGCATACTTAAACTCGAAGTCGAAAATAGCTTTATAAATTATTTTGATAAAGAAACAGAAATTTATAAAGGAATGAAAAAAATAGATGATGATTTAGGAGGAACAACTCCTTTAAACATTATTCTTAAATTTCCAAAAAATAATATTTCTAATAATAAAGATGACGATTTTAACGAATGGGAAGAAGAAAGTGAAAATGAAGACAAGGCTAAATACTGGTTCACACGAGACAAAATGGATAAGATAATTAATGTGCATGATTATTTGGCCTCACTTCAGGAAGTTGGAAAAGTTTTATCTTTTGGGTCTATATTAAGAGTTGCGGAAGACTTAAATAAGAAAAAATTACAAAGTTTAGAGATAGCAGTTCTTTATAGTAAAATACCAGATTCAATAAAAAAAGAAATCGTAACACCGTATATCTCTGTAGAGAAAGATGAGGCTAGAATTAGTGTACGAATAAAGGACTCTTTGAAAAATTTAAGAAGGAATGATTTAATTAAGAAAATTGACAAAGATCTCAATGAAAAACTTAATTTGAAAAAAGATGAATATAAATTAGCAGGTGTATTAATATTATTTAATAATTTGCTTCAAAGCTTGTTTAAATCTCAGATATTGACTCTAGGAATAGTAATGTTTGGAATATTTTTTATGTTTTTTGTATTATTTAGAAACATTGCTATTTCTTTTATTGGTGTCGCTCCAAATATAATAGCAGCGTTTTTTATTCTTGGAATTATTGGTTTGCTTGGCATTCCTTTAGACATGATGACGATAACTATCGCTGCAATTACAATTGGAATAGCTGTAGATAACAGTATTCATTATATTTATAGATTCAAAGAAGAGTTTGAGAAATTAAAAAATTATCATAAAACTCTTGATAGATGTCATGAAACAGTTGGGATTGCAATTTTAAATACCTCAATAACCATTGTCTTTGGATTTTCAATTTTAGTTTTATCTAATTTTATACCAACAATTTACTTTGGTGTGTTTACGGGAATTGCGATGTTATTAGCGATGCTTTCTGTTCTTACTCTTTTGCCAAAATTAATTTTAACAGTAAAACCTTTTGGAAAAGAAATTGACAAACTTTCATGATTGCTGATTTTTATGATAATTTTTTAGACCCATTAAATTTATTTGATATTGTTTTTTTTTCCATATTGATTTTCTTTATGGTTCAGTGTTTTTTAAAAGGATTTTCTTTAAGCTTAATCTCTTTTATGAAATGGATAATTTCTTTAATAATAACAATAGTTCTTGTGCCAAAATTGCAACCAAAAGTAAGTGATTATATTGAGTCAGAATTCGTTAATAATGTTGGGTTAGGAATTGCAATTTTTGCTATATGTTTGTTTGTAAGTATTCTTTTAGGTAAATCTCTCAGTAAAGCTGTTACTTGGACGGGTCTAGGATCGATTGATAAAATTTTTGGCCTAATGTTTGGGATTTTGAAAGGTTATATAGTGGCTGTTTGCGTTTTTTCTATTTTTAATTGGTTTTATCCATACAAAAATTGGGGTATATCAGTTGAAGAAGCCAAAACATTCAGCATAGTAAAAAAAGGAAGTGAAATTTTAATTGAAGAATTTCCTTCAGATGAGGATTTTTTAGATACGAAAGAAAAAATTGAAAAGATTTAAATCAGATAAGTTAAAAGAAGAATGTGGTATTTTTGGAATATCTAATCATTCTGATGCGTCAGCGATGGTCGCATTAGGATTACATGCGCTTCAACATAGAGGTCAAGAAGGTTGCGGTATTGTTTCTTTTGATGGAAAAAATTATCACTCTGAAAAAAGACAAGGATTAGTAGGAGATCATTTTACTGACTTGAATACACTTAAAAAATTACCAGGTGATTTTGCAATTGGACACAATAGATATTCAACTACAGGAGAAACATCTCTAAGAAATATTCAACCGTTTTTTGCAGATTTATACATAGGTGGCTTGAGTGTCGCACACAACGGGAATTTAACGAATGCGGTTTTATTAAGAGAAATTTTAGTTAAAGATGGAGCAATTTTTAGAACTACAAGTGATACTGAAACTATTGTCCAATTGATAGCAAAGTCTAAAAGAGATAAATTCATTGAAAAATTAATTGATGCTCTTTTTCAGATTCAAGGAGGCTACGCCTTGATTATGATGACTAACAAGAAATTAGTTGGAGTAAGAGATCCTTTAGGAATAAGGCCATTAATAATTGGAAAATTAAATGATTCATTCATATTTGCCTCTGAAACTTGTGCTTTAGATATAATTGGAGCCACTTTTGTGAGAGAAGTAGAAAATGGAGAAATTGTGGTTATAGAAAATAAAAAGTTAAATTCCATCAAGCCTTTTCCGAAGCAAAAAATCAGACCGTGTATATTTGAATATATATATTTTGCAAGGCCTGATAGTTTAATCAATGGTAAGTGTGCATACGAATATAGGAAAAAATTAGGTATTGAATTAGCTAAGGAGACTGATTTAGAAGCAGATTTAGTTATTCCAGTACCTGACTCGGGCGTGCCCGCTTCATTAGGGTATGCTGAATACTCCAAAAAAAAATTTGAGTTAGGGTTAATTAGAAATCATTATGTTGGAAGAACGTTTATTGAGCCCACTCAAAACATACGAAGCTTAGGAGTGAAATTAAAACTTAATTCTACAAAAACTATTGTTAAAAATAAAAAAGTCATTTTAATTGATGACTCTTTAGTTAGAGGTACGACTTGTTTAAAAATTGTCAAAATGCTCTATGAAAGTGGAGCTAAAGAGGTCCATGTTAGAATAGCATGCCCTGAAATTAAATATCCAGATTTTTACGGGGTAGATATGCCAACTAAAAAAGAGCTATTAGCTAATGGAAAAAATCAAGATGAAATACGTAATTATATTAAAGCTAAAAGTTTAAAATTTTTGAGTCTAGATGGTTTATATAATGCTTTGATAGGTGAGAAAAGAAATTCAAGTTATCCTCAGTTTAGTGATCATTATTTCACTGGTGATTATCCTGTTAAACCATACGATAATTTACATGGTCTTAGAATTAAACAACTTTCTTTGCTGAGTGGAAAATCCAGCAGCTAATTTACAACAAGTAATCTTTTTTTTTTGTTTAAATAAAATATTGAGTCTTCAACAAAAATAGGAAAACTATTAATATTAGATGGTAGTTTAATAATATCAAGCAACTCGCCTGTTATATCATATTTAAGAGTATAAGAATTTTGTAAAAAAATAAGTATATTGTTATTAATGATATTTATATTTTTAAATTCTGCTTTTTTTCTTTTTATGTCTAGAAATTGTGAAATTTGTTCATTAATATCGTATGAATAAACAAATTTTCCCGTAGACAATTTCATCGCAACCAACAAATCATTTTTTGTTATTAAAAATACATAGTCATCTAAAATTACTGGTTTCACCGAAACTGAAAAACTTTCTTTTGTTTTGATGTATCCTGAGGTTGTATCTAAAATATGAAAGTTTTTATTTGATGATACAACAAGATAATTATTATTGGTTACAATTTGACTTCCATTAAATGCGTTGCTTGGGTCTAGTTCAAATGATTGATTTAAATTTATAAACCAATTAATTTTTTTTGTTTTTAAATCAATAGAGTAAAGTGATCCAAATGTATTTAAATAAAATAATGATTTTTCATTTAATGAAAGATTATTTAAAAATGTGTTCTTAATTAATGTCTCTTCTGTAGGAATGTCTTTTAAAATTTGTCCATTTCTTTTATCAATAAATAATAAATTATTATTTTGATTTGCGGCTATTAAAGAATTTTTAAAAATTTTCATATTTGAACGAAAAGGAATTTTAAAGTTTTTAGCCCATAGAATTTTGCTTGAATTGGAGTCAATAGCGTACAAATAACCTAGATTATCTGAAATATAAATTATATTATCATCTAATATAAGATTTAATTTTTTTTCAATTTTTTTAAATTTTTTTTGGTAAAAATTATATTTTGTTTTTTTTTTACTTTTAAGTGAGTAAATTATAATGTTTCCTTTTACATCAGTAGAAACTAATTTATTATCAAAAAATAATATATTATCACTTAGGCTATGGTTAGATAATTTTTTACTTTCAAATATTCTATTATTTAAATTTTTGTAGGTAAAATTATGCGAATTATTTGATTTATTATAAAAAATATCTTTCCAAAAAGTATTCCTCTTAGCTGATCCTACGTCGATTTTAACTTTTTTATCATATTCTATGGTTTTATAAAAAGTTTGCTCAGAATTTGTTATTAATTCAAACTCTTTAAATAAGTTTGAATTTTTTTTTGTTATATTCGTCTCATTTTTCCAAATACCAGTTTTATTATCGAATGAGCAACTAAGAAAAGAAATAAATGTAATTAAAATATAAACCAATCTCATTAGGTTATTTAATTATAACTTCCTGTGCAATTTTTTTTAATTTTGAATCTTTTTCAATGAGTTTCTTTAATAAAATACCACCTTTTTGTTTTTCTGAATTTTTAATTAAAAACAAGGCTTTTTTAAAAATAATCAAATCTAAATTTTCATCTCCAAAATTTTTTTCTTCTAGAATTTCAAAATATCGAAGTATCATTTTTTTTTCTGTTATCAAGTTTTTCTCTAATATTACATTAAGCGCTAATAATGAATAAAATTTATTATTACTCATTATAATTTCTTCATAAATATTTTTTGCATCTTCGTTTTGATTTTTTGATAGTAAAAGACCTGCTCTAATATATTTTTCAGACATTAAAATATTTTTTTTTTTTAGTATTTGTATTGAAATAAGCTATTGAAACTAAAGTTATAAAAACAATAGAAGTTAATAATACAATTTTAAATTTATTCTTTTTAAAGAACAATTTAATTTTTTCTAAGAAATTTTTATTTTTATTTAAATTTTCATTCATTTAAAAAATATTTTTTTGAGGGAAATTTTTTTATTTTAACCTCTCTACTATATTTTTTTGTAGCTTTTTCAATTAATCTGTTAAGGTTTATGTATTTTTTTACAAATTTTGGGTAAAAACCACTAATTCCAAGCATATCATCTGTTACAAGAATCTGTCCGTCACAGTAGGATGAGGATCCTATTCCAATTGTTGGTATTGCGATATTATTTGTAATTAGACTTGCTGCTTTAGATGATAGACACTCCAAAACAATAGAAAAAGCGCCTGCTCTTTCAATTAATTTCGCTTCTTGAAGTAGACTATAACACTCTCTTTCTGTTTTCCCTTCGATATTAAATTTTTTTTTAAATTGAGGGGTGTACCCAATATGACCCATTACTGGAATTTTTTTTTTAACTAAAAGATTAATTATTTTATAGTTATTTTTATAACTTTCTAATTTAATTGCATCGCATCCAGTTTGTTTCATTATCATTTTAGCATTTTTTATAGCTTTAGTTGAATTGCTATAACTATCTTTAGGCATATCAACAACTAACAAAGATTTGCTTATACCTTTTTTTACACTTTTACTATGCTCGATCATATTCTTTAAATTAATACTACGTGTATTCTTATGGCCATAAAGAACATTAGCCAAAGAGTCTCCTACCAAAACTATATCACAATATTTATCTAAAATTTTTGCAATATTTTTTGAATAAGCAGTTAAACTTACAATTTTAGATATATTTTTTTTTGAGATAATTTTTCTAATTTTTGGATTCATTATTCTAATTCTATTGTGCTAGGTGGTTTTGATGTTATATCATACACCACCCTATTAATTCCCTTAACATTATTCACAATTTTATTTGATATTCTATCTAAAAAATTTTTTGGCAGTTTGTAATAATCTGCGGTCATTCCATCATTTGAAGTGACTGCTCTTAGTAAACAAATATATTCATATGTTCTAGAATCTCCCATAACACCAACTGTTTTAACTGGCAATATAGCTGCATATGCTTGCCAAATTTTATTATAAAGATTATTTTTAATTAATTCATTGATATAAATATGATCGGCTTCTTGAAGTATTTTTATTTTTTCTAAAGTGATTTCTCCAATAATTCTTATTCCTAGTCCTGGACCTGGAAAAGGGTGTTTATAATTTATTTCCTTTACTAAATTTAATGATTTGCCTAAAACTCTTACTTCATCTTTAAAAAACTCTTTTAATGGCTCGATAAGTTTTAATTTCATAAATTTTGGCAGACCTCCTACATTATGATGAGATTTTATTTTGGATGTTTTGCTTCCTGTAGAGGATTTACTTTCAATAATATCAGGATAAAGTGTTCCTTGTGCTAAATATTTTATATTATTATATTTTTTTGCCTCTTTTTCGAAAACCTTAATAAATAAATTTCCAATAATTTTTCTTTTTTTTTTCTGGATTAGTTACCCCTTCTAATTTTTTAATAAAAAGTCTAGATGCATCAATTAGTTTTACATTTAGTTTATATTTTTTTTTGAAAATATCAAAAGAGTCTTTAAATTCATTTTTTCTCATTAATCCAGTATCAACCATTACACAAATCAGATTTTTATTTATCGCATTATGAATTAATAAGGCTGCAACACTACTATCTACACCACCAGATAATGCACAAATAACTTTTTCATTCTTGACCTCTTGTCTTATCTCATTAATTAGTCTTAATTTTTGTGAACTTACATTCCAATTTTTTTTAATTTTACAAATTGAAAAAATAAAATTTTTAAATATTTGTTTGCCATTTTCTGTATGAGTTACCTCAGGGTGGAACTGTACACCATAAATCTTTTTCCGAGAGTTTTCTATTATTGTTAGTTTAGAGCTTTTAGTTGAGGCAATAATTTTAAAAGATTTTGGTAATTTTACAACTGCATCTTCATGGCTCATCCAAACTGATGTTTTTCTTTTAAAAAATTTTTTTGTTAGTTGAGAATGATTTTTTTTTTGTTAAATAGGCCCTGCCAAATTCTCTTGTGCCTCTTGAAGGTTTTATTTTACCTCCAAATAATTTAGCTATAAGTTGCAATCCATAACAAATACCTAAAATTGGTATATTTTTCTCAAATATTTTTTTTGATACTGTTTGGTGGTTCTTCGAAGTGACAGATGATGGGCCTCCTGAAAAGATTATTCCTTTAATTAAATGAAATTCTTTAACTTTTTTAAATTCCTTAATAGTTAAAATTTCTGAATAAACTCCAAGCTCTCTAATATTTCTTCCAATTAGTTTTGTAACTTGGGAGCCAAAATCAATAATTAATATTTTTTCTCTTTCTTTATGAAATTGCATTTATTTCTTGGATAAATTCTCAATTTCAATTTTCAATTCACTATTTTTGTTGCAAAATTTATTGCAAATTGAACTAAGTCTATTATTTAGCTCTTTACTTTTTTTATAGT
>MDTB01020627.1_pt1 | contig 44205 bp, 30 predicted proteins | sample 811161 | NCBI WGS metagenome assembly MDTB01 (sample SAMN05326650, study PRJNA326480) | marine metagenome | isolation source: seawater | place: Mediterranean Sea | collected 2009 | reverse complement strand
GATACCTGTGATGAAAAAAAAGATATTCTAGAAATTAATGATATACAAAAATTGGATACCTGTGATGAAAAAAAAGATATTCTAGAAATTAATGATACACAAAAATTGGATACCTGTGATGAAAAAAAAGATATTCTAGAAATTAATGATACACAAAAATTAGATAATAATAATGAATCGAAAAATATAATAGATAAATTAAATATTCAAAATGCTAAAGTAATTAGTATAAATATAAATAATGAAGAAGAAGAAGAAGAAGAAGCGGAAGCAGAAGAAAATGAAGACAATTTTTTAAAAAATGATAATGTATCGGTATATAGTAGTAAATATGATAATCTCACTATAAAAAAATTAAAAAATAAAAAAAAATATACAATGAATCAATTAAAAAATATAACAAAAAAATTAAAATTAAATTTATCATATTTAAACAAACAAAATAAAAGAAAAATATATAAAAAAGATGAATTATATAAAAATATTAAAACGTATTTAAAAAAAATAAAATAAAAAATCTAATTAGTATATATATATAGATGGATCAATATCCTACAAAACTTGATAATGTTACTGTTTATGCAGATGCTGGATGTCCTTCAATGATGAGCGATGGTCGTTTTGGAACCAATTATGAACCAAATATTTATACAAATGAATTAATAAAAATGGACAATAAACTTGTAAGAAATGATGATTATAGATTATATTTACAAAAGAATGCAACAAAACTAATGGAAGAAGAATGGCAAAGATTAAGTAAAAATAAATGCAGAGTTAAAGAATGTGTTCATACACATAATACTGCACGCGTTTTATCACAATCTTTTCCAATGGAATCTATGAGACATGATGAAACTTTGGAAAAACCTATTAATGTCGATGAAGCTAAAAAAACTTGTAAGTTTGACACTTTAAAAGATTATAGATTAATGTAAACTGAATTTAATTACTATTAATATAATATCTTATTATATTAATAATAACAAATATAATTCAATGTCATTCAGTAAATCAAAAAATAATCAAAATACATATGAAACAAAATATGAAAATAATGAAGATTTTTTAAATATTATAAATATTATAAAAGAGTATGGTACGGATGATGTAGATAGATTACAAGGTGAGAATTTATCTGTAGTAAATAGTAAGGGACAAAGTATTATTCATGAAATTATAGAAGATGATTTCTCTTTTACACCATCTTTAAAATATCAAATTATTTATTCACTAATTAATAAAGATGTTCTAATGAATATAGCCGATAATAATGGCGATACACCACTATTACTTGCAACAAAAAAAGGGTTATATAATATTGTTGATCTATTAATAAATAATGGAGCTAATATAAATGTTGTTAATAAAGATGGTATTCATCCATTATTGTATACTATATTAGGAAAAAATGAAAAATGTAGACCTAATAAAATTAAAAAATTAATTAATCAAACTCCTTTTGAAATAAAATCAAAAGATAGTAAAAAAATAATACAAACTGTTATTAAAATTATAAAAAAATATAAAGAAACAGCGGGGGGAAAAAAATTATTTAATGAAATAAATAATATATTTAATTCAATATCTGAAGAAGATATAGATAAAAATATATTTTATGATATAATAAATTCTGAGTATACAAAATATCTAAAAAATATATCTAATATCAAAAATAATAAAATTGAAGTTAAAAAAGAATTATTAAAAGAAAAATTTAATTTTAGAGATAAAATTATTATTTCAATTAAAAATTTATTAGAACAAACAATGAATAATATAAATATTGTTGATGATGAAATAGACAAACAATCTTTAATTGGTACTAAAAATAATAAATTTATTGATACAATTAAGGATAAATATAATAATATAATATATTTTAATCTATATGATGAATTTAAAAAAAAAAATATAAATTATATGAGTATGTCATCTAAAATAGACAAATTAGGTGACACATTTTTATTGAATGTAATAAATCCTCAAATTAATTCAATTAAACAAATTATATATATGACATACTATTTATATAGAAATTATAAAATAACTGATTATGAGAGTATATACTCAATATTGAACTACTTTCATTTATCTATAGATATATTGGATAGTGATAATGTCTTTTACACTATGTTTAATAAATTAAATATCTTATATGATTTTAGTTATTTTAGTGATTTTAGTTCTAGGAATAATGATTCTGACACTATTTTTTTTAATCCTGATTTATCAGATCGCATAATGAAAGAAATGAAGCTAAATGAAAAAATTATTAATAATATTTTAAAAAAAGATATTCAAATGGAATTGTATATAAATGAAAGATATAATTATAATAATGAAATTGCAAATAAAAATAACAGACCTTATAATTTTCCATTTATAGGAAGACCTGAGGAAATTCAAACAGATAATGAAATAATCAATGGATGGTCCAATATGTACAATGTTTATAATTTGATTAGAAATTATTTACAAAATAATGTTTTATCGCAAAATCAGAATGGTGGAGCTGGGTATTTTAAAAATTCTCCAAAACTAGAAGACACCAATATAAATATAATAACATTATATATTTCAATTCATTCTGGATTAAATTACAATGATATTGAAAATGAATTTTACAGAGAAAAAATAAGTGAACCGAAACTTAATGAAAATTCTGATGATGAAAAAATAATTAGAGGAATGATATCTAATTTAGATAGAAAAAAACAAAATATTATAATAAATACATATCGAAAGTTAAATAAATTTTTTGATAATAAAAAAAAAAACGAATTTTTCTCATGGAATTATGGTAAGTCAAAAACAGACAGTTTTTGGGAAGTAAAAGATAACGATACTAATTATACTTTTGAATATAAAGAACTATATAGTAATATTAATATAGAATTATTAATATATATATATGCTTTTATTTGTAATTTACATAAAAAAGGTGTTTTAAAAAGAGATAAGAATAAAAAAGAATGGACAAAAAAAACCAATTATATTAATGGAGCAAAATTCGCATTAAAAATGTTTATTATATCTTTTTTAAATAAAAAAGATAAAAACGAAATGTTAAAAGTATTATATACTTTTATATATTTAATTTATGGTATTTGTTCTAGTCTTTCTCCTGAAGAATTAGTTTTATCTAATAAAATAAATAAAATGTGGAATAAAAACTATAAATATTTGAATATGGATAGTGAAGAAATTACATTTTTTATAGAAAAAATCAAAACAGAATTAGAAAAAAATGATTTTAAAAAAAATAAAGAAGATATAAATAATGGAATTGAATCTTTAAAAAATATTGGTTGTAAATTAGGCGCATTCATGCAATTTACAAATATACCGAATAATGATAATAATATATTATTAGATAAATCTAGGATTATTATACACGAAATAATTGATGTTTTTAATAAAACAATAAATGTAATTCAAAATAAAAATAAAGAACAATTTATTGATGATGTTAATAAATTACCTGATATTAATATTGATAATTCTTTACAAAATTATATTTACGAAAAATTAGAATTTGTAAAAGACAAATTTGATAGTATTAATATATTAGATAAAAAATTAAAAAATCTTGTAAAACATTTTAATTTAGATGAACCAATAACTTTACCATTAAGAGGAAGAGATAATTATGATAAAAAAGGGAAATTTGATAGAGAATCCTCTATTAATTTAATTCGTTCTGCTCAATATTTTAAAAGAATAAATGACAATCCTATAATAAATAATTGGATAGAATTTATAAAATCAGATATAAATTTTGAAGAAACTGATTCTGACAATACATTAAACTGGAAAGATGGAATGGAATTCAATAAAGAAAAAAACGAAATAAAAGATTTCGAATTTGAAAAATATAATATTTTTAATGATCCTATTGTTAATAATAATGATTATGGGGAATATGATATAGATCTAGTTTATTTTAATTTTTTAAAAAACTATGATATACCATATGATAATAAATATGAATTTTGGACAACCTGGAAAACAAAATTAAAAGATAGTCATTTAAAATCAGAATATTTGATACATATTCTAAAAAATTATTTTGAATATAATGACAGCATTTTCCCAAAATTAGAAGACTATTCAAATTTATATAATAATTTTAGTCAGGATATTGTAATAAAATTAGGTACATTCGGTTTACCTAGGGGTAAATATTTTAGATTTAATGAAATTATTAATGTTAAAAAAGAAGGAAGTAATATTGTTTCTAAAAAAGTACCTATTTTAGAAATTGAAAAAGCTCCAAAAATAAAGGGATTTGATATTTGTTACAAAAAAAAAACAAGAGAAGAAAATTGGAGTAAACTTACAGAAATAGAAAAGCATCAAATATATGGTATCAAATCTAGATCCCTGGAATTTAATGCATATTACAAACAAATCCTAAACCTAAAATCGACAGATCCTGAATATTCTGATTTATTTATTTATAAAAATCAATTTCCTATTCCTACAACCAGTTCTGGTGATGGTTATGGAGCAACAGTAAATATTACTTTTATTGTTAATTCAAATAGTACGGATAAAATATATTCATGGTATAATGGATATTATGATAAAACTAATTTAGTGCGCACATATAAAAAAAGTACCATAGAAATAGGTACAATTAGTATTCAAGATGAGGGGTATGGTTATTCAACAAATGATTTATTAATAATATCAAAAAATGAAAAATTCATAAAAGAATTTGAACTAACAGAGGATATAATTATTCAAATAAAGTTTATGTCATTAAATAAAACAGATAATTTTTTACTAAATAGTGCTGATACTGTGAAAAAATTACCTACTGAATCATCATATAAGATGGATAATATTGACTTTAATGAAATGAAAAAAGAAAACCCATACATAAGATGGGAAGAATTAGAGGGGACTAATGCAGAATTAGACATAACAAACGAAAATAAATCTTATGATTCAGGTACAGGTACAAAGGATAGATACAAGGTAGATAATGTAAAAGTTATAAAAGAAGGTGAAGGATATCGTATAGAAGATTATATTTGTACATCCGGACAAGAAACTATATTTAGTTTAGGTACCCATTCAATTGATACTACTAATCTATTAAGTTGTATAAAAAATCCAAATACGTTATCAAAAAATTTAGATGGTACTTTTGAGACAAAAATAGTGGATAGAGCACGTTTTAATAAAGATGAAAATTCCGTATTAATATTAGATATTACTACAGATAAAAATGGTAAAATAAATAAAATTGAACTAAATACTGATCAAAAAGGACATTTTAATAGTAGTTATAATATAGGAGATATAATAAATGTAGATATTGGTAGTGAACTTATAGAATTTAAATTAGATGATAAAGCTCTTAAAAAATTTAATGATTTTTTAATTGAAGATAAATATAATTTATATAGATCTGTTATAAAATATCCAAGTGATTTAGAAACAAATATTAGTAGAAGTAGTGATTTTATGACTACTCAATCAGGTAAAGATGAAGGTGGTGAAATTAAATTTGATATTCTTACTGATAATAATTCTAAAATAACAAAAGTTAAATCTAATGGGAATGTTGATGAACATAAAATAGGAGATCTTTTAATATTGCCTTATAGTAGTATTGCAGGTGTTGCAGATAATAATTTAAATTATAATAGTAATTATTCATTTAATTTTGAATCAAAATATAATAATTTGGTTTATACTGAAAATCAATTAAAATTAAAAAATTTTTTGAATAGAATAACTGAAGATGAAGTGTTATCAATAAAAAAAAAATTAAAAGAAAATATAGACATAAATAAATTTATAACAGTAACGAATGAAGAAGAATTAATTGACAGAATAAATAAAATTGGTCAAATATTTTTACAAAATTTTACATTTAAAAATAATCCATATCAAAATACAACAGATCTAAGCAAATTAGAAGATAATCCAACAGAATATGAGGATAAGTATTATCAAATTAATTATTCTACCAAAAGTACATATTTATATTTTATTTATATAAATGAACTTATTAATGAATATTATATAAAGATGGGATATAGTGAAAAACCAATAAATTTATACAATTTATTTTTAATAAATGAAACTTTATTTGAAAAAATTTTTAAAAATATAAACAGTCATATTGAACAAATCGCATTTAAGAATATTTTTGTTGTTTTAAATAAAATAATCCCAAAGGGAAATGTTGATGAATTATTTATAAGATTTATTAAATTATGTGATTATTACAATAATTATAATGATGAATGTACAATTATAAATATTTTTGAAAAAATGAAAAAAGTAGGAATAATACCTGAAAACAAATATGAAACTAATGAACCTGATCAAATAAAAAAAAAAATATATTATATAACACAGATTTTCCAAGAATTAGATGTTTTACAACAAAAATTAATAGATCATTTTGAATTAAATTTTAAAGATTATTATAATAAAATAAATGGCAATAGAAAAATAATAATAAATATATTTAATTCATTTGGTGTAAATGATATAATAATAAATGACTATATGTCGCAAGATAATGATGAGATTATAAAAAAAATAGAAGTTGCACATAAAAATCATGTTAATAATATTTTTTCTAAATTTAAATTGATTGCAAAAAGTTGTAATTATGATATTCAATTACAATACAATTATATTGATAAATTAGATACAGTTGCTACTGGGTTTGATAATATTAATGAAAATTTAGATAGTATAATTGATAGTAAAAAAGAAATTATAGAACAATTATCTTCATATTCTTTTATTGAGGATAAAAAAATTAATTTTTTGGGAAATAAAGAATTTTCTATAATAAATATTAAAAAAACAAATAACAAGGGATCTATTAATGAAAGAGTAAAATTATTTGAGAGTATTACAAAAATAACAGAAGAACTTAATGAATATACAAATGAGAATAAAAATTATAAAGATAAACTTTTAAAAGATTTAGAAAAAAAAACAAATGAAAATTTTATTGAAATTACTGAAGATGATATTAAAGAAAATAGAGAAAAATCTTCTAAAAATGCGAATATATATATGTCAAAATTTATAAAAAAAATGTATGAAAATAATTTTGTAAAATTATTTAGTACTGATACGGATAATTTATATTATACAGTATATAAATCTTTTTATTTTATGGGTATATTAATAAATTTTGGTAGTTTAAAAAAATATATTAAAAATAATGAAAACATAAAATTTCTGTTTGATAATATGATTTGGGGTGCTCTAACTTATGTTGCTTTAATAAAAAAAGATAAAAATAAAGATAATTTAAGCAAACATATTTTTAGAATATTGATAATATCCGGAATATCAGCACTAGAAAATATTAATATAATAGATCAAAGAAAAAATAAAAAAGAAGAACACTACATAATTGGTGTTGTTACAAGTATTATATATAAAAATTATTATAAAGATGAAGAAATTAAATGGTTACCATTTTCACTTGGAAGTGAAGAAAAAACCGATTATACGACTTTATTAGGATTATGTATTAAGAATACAAAGTCATTTTATAATATTTATTTAGAAAATGATAATTTAGAGATTAAAGATAAAGTGAAATTATTAATGAATAAAATAAATAAAAATAAAATTATATGGAAAAAAAAAAGTGTTGAAATAGATATAACAAAATCAATAGAAGATATAGAGAAAATGTTTGAAAAGAATATAAATGTATTTACTGAAAACAATGAAAAAATATCAAAAACTGGTAAGATATTATTAAAATTATATATTGATCAAAATAATACAACAATTGATTCTTTAAAAACAGAACAATTGGAAAGGATGTTTGATAAAAAATATGAACAAACATTATTGAATCTTTATGATATTATAATGGACACAGAAAGCCCATCAATAAAAGATTTAATAATTAGTAATAATAAGGAATTTATTCATAAATCTCATGGTTATATTACAACAGAAATATATAAAAATAGTCAATCTGGGGGTTCATTACGTAAATATCAGCAAGAAAGAGAAGATGAAAAAATTATTTATTTACCATATACAGGGACTGGTAATATACCTGATATTGATAATATAGATGACAGAATGATTGAAAATAGAGAAAGATTTACTACTAATAGTATTATTAATCCACTCAACAGCTGGTATATGAATGATCCAAATAATGATAGATATCCAAATGAAAGAAATGAAGAAATCAGCCAATATGTGAATTATTATTCCAAATTAAGTAGAGTTGATGATGATAAATTTAAAAAATATAATATAGATATAGATGATATTAAAATAACTGATGAATTATATAAGAGATGGTATATGTGGTTACATAATCACTTAGAAAAAGAAGAACAACATAATGATTTATTTGATTTTGAAAATATAAAATATTTAAAATTATTTAAAAAAATAAAAGTTTTTTGGCAAACATTATATAGTGATCTTAATAATGTGTTTCCTGTTATAGATTATTATATTTATAGTATTACTGAGAATAATGATATTGATTGGTGTGTACTATTAAATTTATTTAATTATATTATTGAAATTATATTATTATTATTAATGTTTGATAATTTTTTAAAAGATATCAAGCTTATTAATATTTATAATTTTACAAGTATTAAAGAAAAAATTATAGTAACATTCGAAAGTCTTGGAGACTCACATGCCAGCATGATTTTTACAAAACATTCCAATGATTTTGTGAATTTTTTTAGTGAATTAAGTAATAATAAAGATGTAATAAAATTTGCAAAAGAATTATATAATTATTTAGATAACAATTTAAAAATTTTGAATAAATATTTTTCCGAAAAAATAATTACAGATTTTAATTCTTTTAAAAAAACAAACAATTTACTATTAAAAAAAATGGATGAAATAAAAAATATATTTGATGACAGTTATATTTCTGAAAAAAAAAACATAGATAATATAATTAATAATATTTTTAAAAATAATAAAACATTTAGATCAATAATATTTGATTCAGATGAAAAAAAGGATGATATTGATATTGTATATAATAAATTAAAAGAACATAGGGACGAAATACAGAAAATGAAACAAACATTTAAAAATATTATAAAAAAAACCAATAATAGTAAGAAGGGATCATTTAATTTAATAATGAAAGAAAACCAATATAAAAATTGTAACAGTATTAATATAAATCCATTTTTAAAAAATAATGTGTTTATTAATAGAATATTTAAAAATAACTTCTTTAGAAAACAAGTTGATGGTGATGATTTAGAGAAGAGGATAGAAATTACATTAGAAACTCTTAAATATATAGAAAAAGAAGAAATAAGTATAGGAAATGAAAATAATAAAGCTATAATTAATACTGAAAAATCTTTAGATATACATTTAGATATAATAAAACATCGTATTGTAAATGATATAGTGAATAATATATATTTATCAGATGAAGGATATAAATGGAATAGTATTTGGTTAGAATCAATTGATAATAATGATACAGTTAATATTAAAATTAATAATATTATGAATGAAATAAATGAAGTAAAAGGAATAGGGGAAGAAAAAAATGAAAGAATAACGACATATTTGATAGCTAAAATAGTTGATGATATAATAATAAGTAAAATAATATCAATAATAAATAAAAGTGTATCAACATATTTAAAAAATAAATTTAAAGAAAATGAGCTTAAAGATGAGGAGGAAATTGAAGAAAAGGTTGAAGGAAAAGAAGAAGAAGAAGAAGAAGAAGAAGAAACAGCCATGGTAAATGAAGATAAAGCGAAGGCAGAAGAGGAAGATGATTTATTTTTAATAGATAGTGGATTTAAGTTACGATTTGATAAATTATTAAAAAATATGATAAAATATTATAATGAACCTGGGAATAAGAATAAAAATTATAGTGATTTGGCTTTATTATCTTCGTCTATTCTATTAGAGGGGGCAGAAATTACAGGATTTGAAAATGAAGAAGGATATTTTAAAAAATATGTAATAAAAGAAGATTTAAATTCTGGAAATAGTGTATATTGTAAAATTGTAAATATTTCATTATTAAAATTACTAAAAGAGAAAGGTATAAATGGTAATATTAAAGATAAGAAGAAACAAAATATACTATTTTATATAATAAATTCAAATAATTATAAATTATTAAAACAAGTATTAGATACTATTGATTTTAATATTCCTGTTCAAACACTAGACTCAAAAAATTATAAAAATATAACACCTTTACATTATTTAGTAAAAAGATATATTGGATATATAAATAAATATAAAAAAAATCCGCAAAGGAATAGTTTTTGCAATAATTATTATTATTTGTATAGAGAGCGTAATGAGGAATATAGGAAACAAATGTTGTCAGATCCTAAATATAAAAATAATTTGCCAACATATTATAAAATAATACTACCTATGGTTTTAACAATGTATTGTTTAAATCTTAATTTTGAGAACAACAAATTTGATAGAAAAAATATTAAAATTACAAATATTATAAAAAAAGATAAAATATATAAGCATAAAAATAAAGTTATTTCAGACGTAATTGGTAAATTTAAAAAATTAAAAGGGTATTATGAATTAACAAATAATATCGACGATATTGAAACTCAAAATATTGATAATAATGATAGTATATTTGAGACAGATGAAAAAGATATATCTAAACTATTTAATAAATTATTTGAATCTTTTAATTCTGATAATAATTCATATATAAATGATATATTTTCATATAATGAAATGTGGAATAAATTATTAGATACTGATATAAAAGAAAATGAAAATGATATATTAAATAAACAAGAATTGTTAAATAAATTAATTCAATTAAAAATAGAAATAAAAGATAATAAGTATTATCCTGATTATGAGGAATTAACATCTTTTTTTAACAATATAAAAGAAAAAAATAATTTAAAAAAGAAATATATTTATATGATTGGTAAAATAAATAAGGAAGAAATAAATAAAAAAACTTTAAAAGATGAAAAAGAGAGAGTTATAAACATATTTTCTCATGTAGTAAAGACAGTTATTTTAGGTAGTTTATATTTAGTATTATTAAAAACATGTACTAAATTTATTACAAATGCTAGTAAAATAAATAGTGAAATTATGATAACATTAAAAAATTTAAGTAACACGATATATAATTATTTGATAAAAAAAAATGATATTTCATATATATTGGTAACAAATATATTAGAAAAGACAAAAATGGGTAAAGATGATAATTATAATTTTGGAATAGATACTGTTTTTTATGAATTATCAAAAAAGATTCAAACAACATTAAATATTAATGAAGATTCAATATTATTATCAAAAATAAAAGATAATATTTATCCTTTATATGAAGAAACATTAATATTTTATGTACATGATATGCAAAATTTAGTAAAAAAATTAAATACAACATTAATTCATAATTATTCTTATTCAGAGATGATGTGTATTATTTTAAAAAAAGCCAAAAGTGAAAAAAAAATAGAAAAGAGTATAAGAAACAACAAAGAAGATAAGAAATGGTGGCTTGAAGAATCCCAAACCATTAATAGAACCGAAAATGTTACAATATAAAAATAATTTAATAATTTTAATAAATTTATAAATTATGTTTTAGTACCAGTATTAATATCAATAGTTGTATTGTTAGGTTTGTTATCAATAGTAACAATTTCTAAAATATATGAATGATCAATACCATTGAAATCAATAAGATTGCCATTTGGTGTATAGAATGATACTCTAATTTCATATAAAGATGGTAATAATTCTGGTAAAATTATATCAGAATTAATAAATGTATTATAAACTAGTTTATTATCAAAATCATTTTCAAAAGATATTTTATTAAAAAATTTTTTAATCTTACCTGAATTACCAATAGTATTTAAATTATCAATAGTCATAATAGTGTATTCATAACCAGTTAAATTAATAATATTTTGTTTAATTGTAATATCATTACCAAATTCATCAATAGATGCTTCAGAATCATATATATCTGCATTAGTAATAATAGATGAAAAAGAAGTAATAGATGTTTGATATCCAACATTTCTAAAACCCAAAAGTTTACCTAATGTATTATTAAAATTAAATTTAAATCTAAATTTATCTTTTACAAAAATACTAATATTAACACCACCTTTAGAATCAATTATGTTATCTAATAAGTTTATGTTTGATAATTTAATTATATAATTATCTTTATCAATTATTGAATCAATATAATGATAACTATTTATTAAATTAGAATTAATACCATAATAATCAATTGATCCTTCTATTAATATTTCATCATTTTTATCTAATCCATGATTAGGATGTCTTATATTAATATTATAAATACCATTTTTATTTTCATTTGGATTAGGATCAATAGAAGTGAAAGGGTTTGTTAATTTTTTTTTTTTTGTTGATTTAAATGTTATTAAACTAGTACTTTTGTCTAAAGTTATTTTGAAATTATGACTATTGTCATATATTGAATCAGAAATTATTCTATTAACATTATTCATATTATTTTCTAATGTTATAATTAAGTTTTCAATATTATAATTTCCAGATGGTATTTCACATTGATAAACTCCATTAGTATATGAATCTGTATTGTTTTGTATATTTATTGTTTCCCAATCTTCTAATGATTCATTCAAATTTTCCCAGTATATTTTATTATTTTGTTCAGAATATGTATTATCACGAACATTAAAAAAAGAATTTGGAAAAATGGATTCTATTAGTCTGACTTTATATACATTTTTATATGTAAATCCTAATTTAATAAAATAATCATTTGGTTTATTATATGCTTCGTTTAATTTAATAACTTTTGATATAATTATATTAGACCCTCCTCTCTCAATTTCTGTAATTGTATTGGATGGCTCAATATCATTTATATCAGTCATACTCCTACTACTCTCTCCTTCAAATTTTGGTTCTATTAATGGAATAAAAAATATACCTCCTGTATCTACATTAGTTATTAGATGAAAACCATTTAAGTTATCTTTTGATACTGGATAAAAAGCATTTAAATAATTCAATGGAATACTTGCAAAATAATTAAATTGAATTTTTAAATTATATTCAATTGACATATTGCCTGTTATTCCATTATATTTTTTATCTAATTTAATATAAAAATGTTCAACACTATAATCTTGGTAATTATCTAAATTTTTAAGTACATGTATTTTATGTTCTTTATTTATTAAACTAATAGGAATATTATCATAATAATTATTTTCTTTTTCTTTAAATCCAGATATATTAATAGTAACCATTTTGTTTTCATCTGTATTTTTATATGATGGCGGTAATTCATGAGGAATATTTATTTTAATCCATTCAGAATTATTTTCAAAATAAAATAAGTAATTATATTCTTGATTAGAAGAAATATTATTTATATTTTTAGAAATTGTTCTTAATGTTTTTGATATTGGATTTATACCTGTAATAGTTATTTTATCATTTATATTAAAATTATGATTAGGTATTTTTATATACACTCCTTTATTTAAATTAGAAAAAATTAGGGGGTTTTTTTCTAATACAGTATTATTTGTTGTATCAACACTCGGTAATTTATTCCGATTAGCACTATTAATATTTACATAATTATATTTTAAATTAATGTTAGATGGTTTTTCTTCTAATCCATTACTTTTTAGGTAATTTTTCTCTGAATCAAAATTTTTTCTAATATATTTATTACGATATGTTTGATCTTTTAAAATTCTATTTTGATTATTTATATCTCTTTCATCCAATAAATTTATTCCGCCAACAGTTCTATTCAAATATTTATTATGATTATAAAAATGTTTATTCATATATTATATATAAATATGTTATATTTAAGTTATATAAAAAATTGATATTTATTTAACTTAAATTTATATAAAGTATTAAATATATTATTAATTATAATATATAAAATGGGTAAGAAAAAAAAAAAGAATAAACAAACTATTGAAGATCAATATAAGAAGAAATCACACCATGAACATATATTAGATTTACCAGATACCTATATTGGAAGTATCGATGTAGATAATAAAGATATGTGGATATATAATAATCAATTAAATAAATTAGAAAAAAAAAATATTAGTTTTATACCTGGATTATTTAAATTATTTGATGAAGCTATAGTAAATAGTAGAGATCATACAGTTAGAGATAAAAAATGTACAAGGATAGATGTTACAATTAATAAAGATACTAACATGATTTCAGTATCTAATAATGGAACACCTATACCAATTAAAATACACAAAGAACATAAAATTTATGTTCCTGAATTAATTTTTGCCAATTTATTAACATCTTCTAATTATGAACAAAAAGGTAAAACTGTTGGTGGTAAAAATGGTTATGGTGCTAAATTAATAAATATATATTCAACAGAATTTATAATTGATGTTTTTAATAAAAAAAATAAAAAAAGATATACTCAGAAATTTACAAATAATATGCATAATAAAGAAAAACCTAAGATTACACAAATTAAGAATAAAGAATTTAAAGAGTCTTTTACAAAAATTAGTTTTATACCTGATTTTAGTAGATTTGGTATTGACGGTTTTTCTGATGATATGATATCATTATTTGAAAAGAGAGTTCATGATATTGCAGCATGCACAAATAATAAAGTTAAAGTTTATTTAAATGATAAATTGATAAAAATAAATACATTTGAAGATTATATAAATATGTTTTATAAAGACGGTGAAATTCCTTCTGAACCTGTTTATGAAAATGTAAATGATAGATGGAGAGTTGGTGTTATCTATGATCATGATATTGGTTTTAATCATATTTCTTATGTAAATGGTATTTGTACTTTTCAAGGTGGTTCACATGTAAATCATGTAATGGATCAAGTTGTTAATGGAATTATAAAACATATAAACTCTAAACATAAAAAGATAAATGTTAAATTCGCACATGTTAAAGATAATATAACTGTATTTATTGATTCAGTAATTGAAGATCCTGCATTTACGAGTCAAACTAAAGAATTTTTATCAACTAAGGTAAAGGATTTCGGTTCTAAATGCGAATTATCTGATAAATTTATACAAAAATTTATTAAATCTGGAATTGTTGATGAAGCAATTGAATTTGCAAAAATGAAAGCATTATCCGGACTTAAAAAATCAGATGGAAAAAAAAAAAAATCAATTAAAGGCTTAATAAAATTAGAGGATGCACATTTATCTGGTGGACCTAAATCAAAAGATTGTAGACTAATATTAACAGAAGGAGATTCAGCAAAAGCATTTGCTATAAGTGGTCTAGAAATTATTGGAAAAGATAAATATGGTGTTTTCCCTTTAAAAGGAAAATTATTAAATGTTCGTGAAGCTACTGCTTCACAACTACTAAATAATGAAGAAATTAAAAATATTAAAATAGCTTTAGGATTAAAGCAAAATAAAAAGTATGACAGTGTTAAGAATTTAAGATATGGAGGTATTATCATTTTAGCAGATCAAGATGTTGATGGTACACATATTAAAGGATTATTAATTAATTTTTTTCATTACTTTTGGCCTTCACTTATTGAATCAGATGGTTTTATACAATCTATGGCTACACCTATTATCAAAGCATTTAAAAAAAGTGATAAAAAAAATAAAAATACTAAAACATTTTATACTTTATCTGAATATAATAGATGGATGGAAAAAATAGTTAATCCTAAATTATGGCGCATTAAATATTACAAAGGTTTGGGGACATCAAATCAAAAAGAAGCAAAAGAATGTTTTAATAATTTTGAAAATAAATTAATTACATATATTTGGAATGAAAATGATAAACATAATGAAAATAATAAAAATAAATTAATAGAAGATTCTCCAGAAACATCAGAAGACTCAAATGATAATGACGATGATAATTTAATTATAAAAAAAGACAAAATTAGTAATTCTTATAAGGCTATTACATTAGCATTTGAAAAAAAAAATGCGGATAATAGAAAGAAATGGTTGATGAATTATGACCCAGATAATATTATTGAAAATAGCGAAAAAAGAGTAACTTATTCTGATTTTATTAATAAAGATTTGATTCATTTTTCAAATTATGATAATCAAAGATCAATACCTTCTGTCACAGATGGTTTTAAACCATCACAAAGAAAAATATTTTTCGGTTCTGAAAGAAGAAGTTTATATAGAGATGAAATAAAGGTATCACAATTAGCAGGGTATATTTCAGATCAAGCAGCATATCATCATGGTGAAGTGAGCTTACAAATGGCAATCGTCAGTATGGCACATGATTTCATTGGTTCCAATAATGTTAATTTACTAATGCCTAATGGTCAATTTGGTACGCGAGACAAGGGAGGAAAAAATAGCGCAAGTGCTAGATATCTATTTACTAAATTAAATACATTATCTTCTAAAATTTTTAGAAGTGAAGATAAATGTATATATTCTTATGTAGATGATGATGGTTCTAAAGTTGAGCCCGTAAATTATTCACCTATATTACCAATGCAACTTATTAATGGAGTTCATGGTATTGGTACTGGATATAGTACAAGTATACCGTGTTTTAACCCTAGTGAAATTGTTAAGTATATATTAAAAAGAATGTCTGGTATATCTTTCAATAGTATGGATGAATTAATACCATGGTATAAAGGATTTACAGGTACAATTAATAAAATAAGTGATACAAATTCTTTTGAATGTAATGGTAAATTAGAAATAATAAATAATAATACTGTTAAAGTTACAGAAATACCTATTGGAGAATGGACATATAATTACAAAGAATTTCTAAATAAATTAACAGTTGAAGATATTAAAAAACCAAAAAAAGGAGAGTTAATAAACAATTTTATAAATAATAGTGGGACTAGCAAAATTGATATTACTATTGAATTTATTAGTGGTGTATTACAAGATCTTATTAAAAAAAATACTTTAAAAAAAGCATTAAAATTAAATAAAAAAATAAATATATCAAATATGTATTTATATAATTCAAAACAAAAATTAACTAAATATAATAAAATATCTGATATATTAGAAGATTTTTATATTTATAGATTATCTGTATATGAATTAAGAAAAAAATATTATATTGATTTTTTAACTAATCAAATGTTAATTTTAAAATATAAAGTAAAATTTATAAAATTAAAAATTGAAAATAAAATTATAATTGAAAAAAGAAAAAAGAATGATGTTCTTGATGATCTTGAAAAAATGAAATTTCCAAAATTATCTACTAAAGTACAATCAACTGATGATGTAAAATCTTATAATTATATTACAAATATGGAATTATTTTCATTAACTCATGAAAAAATAGAAGAATTAAATAATGAATATAATAATAAGTTAAAAGAATTACAAGATTATAAAAATAAAACTATTGAAAATTTATGGAACGATGAATTAATAGAATTTCTTAATGAATATGAGAAAGTTATGAAGCTTTATAATAAAAATAATAATAAAACTACAAGTAAAAAAAATAAATTTAAAAAAAAGAAAAAAATTAAAATTAATTTAAAAAAAAATAAATAATTATTATATTTAATTTATAAATATATAATTTATTAATATATTTTATTAATAAATTATATAATGCAAAAAATAAAATATATAAAATATAAAAAGAAATATTTTAATTTAAAAAAAAAATTTGATAAATATAATACTGATATTGTTAATAAGCAATATGGGGGTGTTTTAACTGAGGATGATATTAATAATTATACAGATGTTTTATATAATCATTTTAAGCAACAAATTACGGACCATATAAATACTCATGGTCAAACAGTTCAACAAACATTTCAGATGTTATCTCAGATTAATACAGATGATCCAAGTGGAGGTCTTTCAATAGAAGATTTTTTACACATTTATAATCCAAGAAATATAGAAGAATTAAAGCCTGAATTAAACAACATTGATAATTATACAATAAAAATGATTTTGAATAATGTTTTTAATATAATCAGTAATAATGAAAAAGTAATAACATTAGTAAACTTTTCTAATTTTGTAAATATTCAATCAGCAAATAATAATGATAATAACATACAGGAGGAACCGGTTACTACACATGCGAATGAAGGTGATGTACAAAGTCTAGAAATAAAAGATGAAATTATACATAAATCTGAACTTGCTAAACAAGATGTATCTATAATTACAGATGAAAGTATGAATATACCATTTATAGATATTAAACGTCAAGAAGAACAATCTCATTTAATTAATAATGAAAATATGAATAAGTTAAAATCAAATATTAAGGTAATTGAAAATAAACATTCAGATTTGTTAAATTTGAACACCAAAAATGAAATGGATAAAGTTGATTTAACAAATAATTTAAATAATACAATTCATGAAAATCAAATTTTAAATGATAATTTAACTGATAAAATACATGAAAATCAAATTTTAAATGATAATTTAACTGATAAAATAAATCAAATTAATGATAATAAAATAATTATTCAAGGTCTTCAAACAGAACAAACTAATTTAGTCAATAAAATTGATGAAACAATACAACAAAATCAAAATTTGCAAAATACCAACATTGCTATTAATAATGAAAACCAGAATTTAAAACATAATCTTTCAAATAGTGAAGCGAACATTTCTGAATTAAATAATCAAATTCAAGATTTTCATGTTCAAAATGATATTAGAGATAAAATGGAGCTTGATACACATAATAAGTATTTGCAAGATACTGATTTTTTAAAACAGACTTTAGAGCAAGAAAAATTAAATCTTATAACGGAACATCAAAAATTAGTAAATCTAATGAATGAAGAATCAAAACAACGAGACATAATTTTAGCACAGCAACGACAACAAGAGCTTATGGATCATAGAAAGGCATTAGAGGAAAGTGAACAAAAAAGACAACAAGAATCAGTACAAGCACAACAACAACAAGCAAAATTATTAGCAGATGCACAAGCACAAGCACTATTTGATCAACAAAATGCATTGAGTCAACAATTACAAGCAAGTGAACAACAAAAACAACAAGAATTAGTACAAGCACAACAACTACAAGCAAAATTATTAGCAGATGTACAAGCAAAAGCACTACTTGATCAACAAAATGCATTGAATCAACAATTACAAGCAAGTGAACAACAAAAACAACAAGAATTAGTACAAGCACAACAACTAGCACAACAAAAACAAGCACAAGCTTTAGCGGATGCACAACAACGATCACAACAACAACAAGCAAAAGCTTTAGCAGATGCAAGAGCAAAAGCACTACTCGATCAAAAAACTGCATTGGACACACAAAAAAATCAACTAGCACAACAACAACAGAAAGAACAACAACAACTTTTACAACAACAACAAGCACAAAAACTACAATTTGAAGAACAAGAAAGACAACTAAACCTAAAGCATCAACAAGAATTAGCAACTTCAACAGCTCAGCAAAAACAACAACTTTTAATACAACAACAACAACAAAAAAAAGAACTTGAAGAACAAGAAAGACAACTAAACCTAAAACATCAGAATCAATTAGCAAGTGTCAAAGCTGAGGATCAACTGGAACTTAAGCGAATAGAACAACAATCAATCGCTAAACAAAATGAAATAAATAAACAATTACAAAAGCAAAAAAATTTAGCAATGCAAAGTCAAAAATCATTACTTAGTGAACAACAAGCACATAAAAGAGATCTAGCACTTCTTTCTGAAGAAAGAAGTTCCCATGAAAAGGATCTTGGGGCGTTAAAACGAAGAGATCAACAATTAAAAAGAGAACAAGAAAAATTAGGTCAAGCTAATGAATTATTAAGGAGTATGCGATATTAATATTTAATAAAATTAAATAAATTACAAAATATAATATAATTTATTAAAATAAATTATATTATATCAATATATAGTTAATGGATTTTAAAAATAAATATATAAAATATAAAAATAAGTATTTAGATTTACAAAATAAATTATTAGAAAAATATGGAGCTGGATCAATAGCTCAATTGAAAAAAGGTTCAGAGAATTTGGCTAAATTATCTAAGAATTTAATAGACCATGCTAATGTGGTAATGGATGGATACCAGTCAAAAAATGCAAAGTTACAAGAAATGGGTGCATACGTTGTCGATTTAGAAAATCAAATAAGACAAGTTGAACAAGAAAAAGCAAAGTGTGATAACGATTTAAATATATGTAATCAAAAATTAGATGCAGAGACTAAAACACATAGCCAAGATAAAGCTAGGTATTCTCAACAAAGAGATGAATTATTACAAAAACAAAAAGCATTAGATACTAAATATCAAACCCTTCACAAAGAAAGAGGTGCACTTCAAAGTAATCTTGATGATTATAAAAAACGACAAACAGCTCTTCAATCTAAATATGATAAAGAACATAGTGCATATGAATCTCTTCAAAAGACATATGATACTGAACATAGTGCATATGATAAATATAAACAACAACAGCAAGACCTTCAATCTAAATGGAGCAAAGAAAGAGCACAATTTAAATCAAGATTTGCTGAAGAAGCTAAAGCTCATCAACGAGATTTAGGTGCATATAATAAATATAAACAACAACAACAACAATTTCAATCTAAATATGCTCAAGATAGAGATGCATGGAAAAAAGAACACGATCAGTACGCTAGTGATAAGAAATCATGGGATACTGAAAGATCAAGTTTAAAACAAGACATAGCCGCAAGGTCATTACAACAAGCAATGAGACGAAAAAAAGCAAATGAAGCTGCTGAAAAGGAAAGGAAAAGACAAGAGGCACTAAATGCATATTTTAATACAGTTAATCCACAAACACCAGCACCAACACCACCTGTACAAACACCAACACCAAAATTACCTGTAAAACAACAAACATTTAATTTATCAAAAAAAGAACCAAAAGGTGAGGTATTTTCACAATTTACGAATAATCCACTCTATAATAAAATTCCACCTGAAGTAACTAGAGAATGTCAGAATTGTGGTAAAATGAGAGCAATGACTACAAATTTTTGTAAAAAATGTTGCCAGAAAAACCAAAATGTAAATGGAGAATGTCCAGCACAAACTAATTATATGAAATCAACAAGTGCATCAAGGGCTCAAAGAAGTACAAAGAGAAGATCACCATCACCAAGAAGGGGAAGAAGGGGAAGAAGGTGAAGATAAATGTAAATCACGTAAATTAAAATCTATGTTAATAAATTAAATATATTTATTACTTAAATAAATATATTTAATTAATATTATTAAAATAATGAAAAGATCTAAAACTCCACCGAGAAAAAGAAAAAAATCAAAATCTAATTTAAAAAATAGTTGTATTTATAAATTATTAAAATTATTAATTTATTTATTTATTTTTATAAATCTATTTAATATTTTAAATAATATATTCTATTTATTTTTTTCTTGAAAATGAATCTCTCAAATAATTTTCTTTATAAAATATAATATTTACGAAAATAGCAAATATAATAAAAAATAGAATTAACATTTTTATAAAAAAGTAAAACATATTTAATAGGTAATATAACATTTATATATATGTATATATTATCTACTAATTAATATATGAAGTATTAATTGTTTCAATTTTTATTAATAAAATATATATTTTTTTAATAAAATAAACATAAAATAAGTCGTAGATATTCACGATATACCTACTTAATTAATCAAGTGTATTCATATTATACACTTTTAAGTGACATCTTATAATAATGTCAAAACAATTAATACTCTGTTTAAACTTGTGTAGTTTCTTCTTTCAAAGATTCATCTCCCCAATGAACACTTTTTTTTTTAACTTCTTTAGAAAAGTCTTCAGATGATGTTTGTGAAGACTGATCCGCTTTTTCCGATTTTTCATTAGGAAGGTTTGGATCAAATTCCGAATTTGTCATACGAATATTACATAACGGTGATGTCATGTTGTTTACCAAAACATAATAAATATTCACATCAATTCTGGCTTCATTGAGAAGTGCATCTGCGATTGCTTGAATAGGAATCTTCATGCTAACTGAACGGCTTTGATCACGCATATATGATTGCCAATAAAGACTGTTAACCAAACGGTATAGATTTTCTTCAAGAAGATAAGGAGTAATATCTTTGTCATCCTCAAAAGATTTATATACTTTGATAACATCTGCCATGATTTTGAATGTGTCCTTTGCACTTTCTTGTTCAGAAGCAATTCTCTCCAAAATTTCTTTTCCATCTGCCAAGCGTTTCTTTTCAATAGATTCTTCTTTTTCAAGTTCTTGTTGAAGTTTTAACTCAAAGTCTTTCCTGACTTTTTCGTTATTTTGTTCCGCTTGTTGCATTTCTTCATCAGATAAGCCATAAGTTTGAACTTTATCGAATAATTCCTGAATACTGAACTCTTCGTTTTGGATTTTATTCATAATTGTTTCAACGTCTTGTTGAACTTGTTCTTTGGTGAACTGAGAATTCATGTAATCTCCTTTAAATTTAAACTTGTCAGTCAAAATTCGTTTTGCTTTGTAAATACCATTGGTATTATAGGTATTTGTAGATAACAAATAATCAAGGAGACAGAATGACATTTGTTCAAGTATAATATCAATATGATCTGTTCTTGGAGAATAAACTCTTTCTTGAGAATATTTATTTATGTTGATCAACATTTTATCAACATAAAGAACGACCATTCCTGGTTTTCCCCCAATAGGATTACATATTTGCAACCCAACATTCCAATCGTTAAAACGATTTGCAATGTTTTGGATAACAGTCCTTGTTATTACTGTATCATCTTTTTTAAGTCTCTCCAACTGCAAATGACGATTGTAACGAAGACCAAACTGTTTGATAAGATTGATTGGATCAGAACGACGTTTGTTTTGTGCAACCATATCTCCGTAAGAGAATGTATCGATATCGCCATTTTCTTTTGATATCATGTGATGAAAAGGTTGTACAAGTTCGAAATCATTAATAAGAAAAGAAACAGTCATCTTAGAATCATCTGCAATAAGATCATTGCATCTTTGTATGTAATTATCATAATCACATGAATTTTTTTGTGGTTTTTTTTTTGAATTCACAAAACTTTTGAATAGTTGATTTGACATCGACATCGTAATTTGTTATAATTGTTTGAAATAGTGATTTTTATATAATAAATCTTTATAAATTGAGAGTATTTTTAGATATTTTACATTAATTAAGTATTCCAATATGTTACTTATTTCAATTTTTTTGTATATATATAAGTATATATATATATATTCATTTTTTCATTAATTTTATGTAATTTGATGGTGTATTATATATATCATTTATATATTTAGGCATACCAGAGTACCCTGCCATAGCCTTAATAAGAGATATTTTATTAGTAGTAGCCATAATACTGTATAAATTAATACCAGTATACCCTATATTAATAAATTTTTTTAATACATATTTTTTAATATAATTAAAATCTTGCTTATTTTTATGGATTAAATTTATAGATTCTATAAATACATTCTCCATTTCTTTAGTTGTCATTATAATTTTTATCCAATAGTTTAATTTTTAAATGATATAATAATATTTTAATATTTTTAATATTATTATAAAATTTGCTGTTTTTAAAAATGATTAAAGAAAAAAAAAAAATAAATAAGTTTTGAAAATAATTTGCGCGCGCGCGGACTCAAAATACATATTATATTTTGAGTATTTTGAGTATTTTGAGTATTTTGAGTATTGATCACCATATATACTAAATTATTAATAATTCAAAAACGAATTAATTTATATTTCTCAATATTTCTCAATATTTTGAGTATTTTGAGTATTTTGAGTAAAGTACTTAAAAAATATATAAATATATTTTATATAAATGGAATTATATATATGTAATATTTGTAATAAAAAATTTAAAAGAAAAGCAAATTACATAAGACATTATCGCCGTAAATATCCGTGTAAAAAAATACCAGTATTTGGAAATAATAATGATAAAATAATTAGAGGTAACACAGAGGTAACATTAGGTAACACAATAGGTAACACAAAGGTAACATTAGGTAACACAATAGGTAACACAAATTTAACATTAGGTAACACAAAAATTAATAAAAAAGAAAAAATTAATAAAAAAGAGAAAAATATTAATTATAATTGTGAATATTGTAATAAAAATTTTAATTATAAAAATAGTTATTATAGACATTTAAAACATTACTGTAAAGAAAAGAAATTTTATGAGATAAATAAAAAAAACAAAGAAAATATGAAATTAAAAGATAAAAATGAAGAGATAGAAGAATTAAAAAAGAAAGTGGATGAGTTAATGATGTCTCAACATGTCACATATAATAATAATATAACTTTAATAGCCCATAATAAACAACCTGATTTATCACATTTAACAAATAATGATTATTTAAAAATAATGAATCGTGGATTTAATAGTGTTCCTAAACTAATAGAAGCTATTCATTTTAATCCAGATAAACCAGAAAATCATAATATATATATACCAGATATAAAAAATAAATATGTAATGGTATGGGATGGGGAGGGATGGAATTTAAGAGATCGGAATAATATAATAGATGATATGTATGATGAAAATTCAAACATTTTATTAGAGAAAATGGAAGAATTAGATGGAATAAAAATAAATAAATTAAAAAAATTTAAAAGATTTATAAATCAATATGAAAATAATTTAGTAAAAAATAGAATAAAAGAAGAAATAAAGTTATTATTATATAATAAAAATAATTTATTTAAATAATAAATGAAAATTAAAAATATAAAGATATAATAAAAAAAGTTTATTTAAGCAGTAATAATTATCTTATTAATATAATAATTAAATGAATAATGAAACAATAACATTTAAAATAAGTAGAACTTTTAAAGAAAATATAATAAATTTTGGAAAGATAGTTTATAGTAATTTTATAGGAATAAAAGATGGACTTATTTATGATCATACTCCAGAAACAGTAGTAGAATTATTAACTTCAGTAAAATTGATAAATATAATTGGTTATAATGAAAAAGGTAAAGTTATAAGTTATTTATTAGGTAAAATTGAACAATTACCAGATGGAAGATTAGTTTTTTATATAATATATTTATATGTAGCTAGTAAATATAGAAATAGAGGTATTGGTAAAGAATTATTAAGGAGGTTACATAATTATTTAGTATTTGATATAGGGGGTATAAGTTTTATAGTTGTATTATTAGATAAGAGTAGACATGGTGTATTATATTTTTATTGGAATAATAATTTTCGCAAAGATTATATGTATGATGAAGAGTGTAGAGTAGATAATGAGATATATTGTAATACACAAAATAAAGTTGGTATGTATAAATACTTTTTAGATTGGAAAGAAGATCGTTTTATATTATTATCAAAACAAATATAAAAAATAAAATACTATATTTTATTTTTTATATTATTAATTTAATATAAAATTATAGATCAAACAAATAATTAATATTAAAACAGCCCATTGCATTGATGGAGGGTTATTTGCTAATCCAGTACCAAAATCAGGGATAACACCACCTCCTGTTTTTACTGTTACACTATTAATTGAATCAAATGCAATTGTAATAGGATTTGAAGTACTATTCATAATATATAATATTATATAATATTATATATTTTATTTAATAATTTAAAATATACTTTGTGAGAATAATAAAAATATAATCAAAATAATAAATAACCATTGTATTGCTGGTGACTGTTTAGATAATCCAGTTCCAAAATCAGGTATGTATTGACCACCCAATTGTATATTTTCTAATGAAATTGCTGTACTAGTTTGAGATAATTGACTCATTATATATATATATATATATAATAATAATAAAATTTGAATGTAATATTACTTAAAAAAAGGAGTATTATTATATTATAAATAAAGATGATGAATTGTTCAGAAACAATAAAAGAATATAATGATAAAATAGGAGAATATAATATAATAAATGAAAGAAATGGTCTTTTTATAGATAAATATAGACCAGAAAATATAAATGATATATTCTTCCATGATTCTTTATTAAAGAAATTAGTTCATATGTCAAAAGATAATTCTATACCTCATATAATTTTTCATGGTCCAGAAGGTTCTGGTAAAAAAACGGTAATACGATTATTTTTAGAGATGTTATATGGTTCAAGTATAAATAAAACGTCAGAAACAATTTACAATGTTAGTGGGAGTGGAAATTCAACAATCCAGGTACCTATAAATAAGAGTAATTTTCATATAATAATAGAACCAAATAATAATAATTTTGATAGATATTTAGTTCAAGAAGTGGTTAAAGAATATGCGAAGAAAATACCATTTAATGTATTTAATACAAAAAAAAAATTCAAAGTTGTATTAATAAATAATGTAGCGAATATGTCCTATTATGCGCAAACTTCTTTAAGAAGAACATTAGAGAAATATTCAGACACATGTAGATTTATAATGTGGTGCAGATCTTTATCAAAGGTTATTGATCCATTAAGAAGCCGTTGTTTATGTATTGGTGTAAAAAAACCATCAAGACCGCATTTATTTCAAAGATTATATACTATAAGTGTAATGGAAAGAATGAAAATAAATTTAAAGGTTATAAATGATATAATAGATAAATCTAATTTAAATATAAAGAAATCATTATGGTTATTGCAATTATATAAAAATGGTCATGATTTAATTAATAATTATGATAGAATAATAGATAAAATAGTATTAATAATAAAGTTAAGTAATATTGATTATGTTACAAAAATAAGAGCATTAATATATAATATTATGATAACAAATATATCAGGTACAAAGATTATAATAGATATATTGCAATTATTATTAAAGAGTGATGATATATGTTTTGAGTCTAAGCATAAAATAATAAAGAATGCCTCAATTTATGAACATAATTTAGTAAGAGGTAGAAGAGAAATAATACATTTAGATGCATTTGTTATAAAAATAATTACAATATTATATAATGATAATAATTATTATCCTAATTTAGCACAAATAAAAGGAGAATTAATAAAATTAACAAATACTATTGATAATAGTATAAAAAAAAAAGAAAATATTAATGCTAATAATAAAAAAATATTAAAAAAAAAAATTAGTGTAAAAATAAAGAAATAAAATTATTTTATTATTTAAAAATTGAAATATACATTATTTCAATTTTTAATATATTTTTATAAATAAATAACTTTAAGAATAGATTATAAAAATAATATATAAAAATGTGTGGAATTTTTGGAGTATTGGGTAAAAAAATTATAAATAATGAGTATGAATTATTTAAAAAAATCGATTATAGAGGTCCTGATAGAACAAATTTTTTAGATTTAAATAATAAAATACCTGTGAGATTAGGTTTTTGTAGATTATCTATAATGGATTTAAGTATGAATGGTGATCAACCATTTATTTATGAGAATAAAGATAGGACTATAATAAGTATGTGTAATGGAGAAATATATAATTTTAAATATTTAAAAGAAAAACTTAATTTAGATACTAAATCATCATCAGATTGTGAGGTTATACAACATTTATATTTAAAAAAAGGAATAGATTATGTTGTAAAAAATATAGAAGGTGAATATGCATTTATGATATTAGATATTAATAATAAAGATAATACAATGAATTGTTATTTAGGAAGAGATCATTTTGGAGTAAGACCATTATTCTTTTGTCATTCAGATGAAACATTTGGTTTTTGTTCAGAAGCTAAAGGATTAGTTTTAAATGATAATAAAACTTTTAGTATATGTGGTAAAGATAACATTGAACCATTATTGCCAGGATGTTATTTAAAATGTAATTTTATAAAAGAGGGTAATCGTTTAAAATTAGATTTTAATACATACCGATTTTATGATAATAGTTATAAAATGAAATATGATATTGATGAAATTACATCATTTTATTTAGAAAATACAAAATTGGATATAAGAAAACAATTAACTAAATCTGTTGAAGATAGATTAATGTCTGATAGACCATTAGGTGCCTTATTATCAGGTGGTCTCGATAGTAGTTTAGTTTGTAGTATAGCTTCAAAAAAATTAAAATTAAAAGGAAAAAAATTAAATACTTTTAGTGTAGGAATACCAGGATCTACTGACAAAAAATATGCGGAAATGGTAGCGAAATATATTGGTAGTAATCATACTCATGTTGAATTTACAAATGAAGAATTTATAAATGCATTAAAGGAAGTCATTTATGTAACAGAAACATATGATATAACTACTGTAAGAGCTTCTACAGGTCAATATTTAATATCAAAATGGATAAAAAATAATACAGATATAAAAGTATTGTTAATAGGAGATGGTAGTGATGAATTATGTTCAGGATATATGTATTTTCATAATTCTCCATCACCAGAAGATTCGCATAATGAAAATAAAAGATTATTAGAAGAAATATTTTTATATGATGTATTAAGAGCAGATCGTGGAGTATCTTCTAACGGGTTAGAGGCACGTGTTCCATTTTTAGATTATAAATTTGTAGATTTATATATGTCTATTGATCCAAGATTGAGAGTACCACAAGAAGGAATAGAAAAGTGGTTATTAAGGAAATCATTTGATACAAAGGAATATTTACCGGATGAAGTACTTTATAGAAAGAAAGAGGCATTCAGTGATGGTGTATCAGGTGAGGAAGATTCTTGGTTTAAGATAATACAAGAATATGTTGATAAAAAATATTCCGATGAATATTTGAAGAAATATCAGGAGAATATATATTTAAAACATAATGTTCCACAGAGTAAAGAAGGGATGTATTATAGAGAAATATTTAATTCATATTATGGAAATTATAATATAAATAATCTAATTCCTAATTATTGGTTACCTAGATGGTGTGGTGATATAAAAGATCCATCTGCAAGGGTATTAAATGTTTATAATAAAAATAATTCTAATAACAAATTATAATATAATAAAATATACCACGTACTGTTTAATATAATATATATATATATATATATATATATTATGCCTTTTTGTGGAGTATACAATACACCTCCAAAAAAAACACCAATTACAAAAGAAGAATGTCCACTTTCAGAGTTTCCAAGTCATGATAAAGATGGTAATGTTTTAGAAGTTAATACATATGTATATATAGATAAAAAAAATGGAATAGTTATTAAATATTTTCAGAATTTATCTTCGTTTAAACAAGAAGTAAGTATGTATAAATTATTAAAAAATTATAAATATTTTCCAAATATGTATTCATATTCCGAAAATGAAAGGAGTATTAAAATAGAATATTGTGATTAAATAAAAAGGACTACTTTCCCATTTGACTGGAGGACACAAATTAAAGAAATATTTGATATATACAATTCATTAAATATAATACCTAGAGATGGAAGAAAAGAGGCACATTACTTAATTAAAAATGGTATTATGAAAGTTATAGATATTGAAGGATATTATATAAAAGAAACAAAAGAAGACTCAATATTAATGCAAAAAAAAAAAATGATATTTATGATTTAGATTTACAAAAAATTTACAATTATGTAACAAATAATTTCAAAAAGATTGAAAATAATTATAGAAAAATGTTATGTTCCGATTTTTTTGAATCACTAAGAATTTATAATGATAATAATATCAATATCAAAATATTAAAAGATAAAGAAATTATTTGGAATTTTAATAATATTATAAAAATTTTATTTGAAGGAGGAGACAAATCTAAATCATTTGGGATTGGTTTTCATCTTCCATTCAAAATGACACATATTAAATATAAAAAAATTCAACATAAAAAATGTCACCTGTGTAATGCAGAATTAACTCAAAAAAATATAGATGATTCAATAAAAAAAGACATTGTATGTTTATCATGTCAAAATGAAATATATGAATATAATACTATTCCTATAAAAAAATATACATTAGAATTTATTGCAAAATCGAATAAAAGTAATATTAAATTTCAAATATATACAGGTATAAAATGGGTTAACATAAACGATAATTTAAATCAGGAATATAAATATTTTACTATATGCGATACATTTGATTTTAATTCTAATTCAGGATTTAGGATTGGATTACAAAATATTAATGATATTAGTAGTGATTGTGAAATATCTATTTTCAACCCTATAATAAAACATATAAATGTGATTTAGTTATTAATTTATATAAACCATAATAGTATTATATAATGTATCACATATTATATAAATAAAAATATAAATACTCTAATTCCAAATTATTGGTTACTAAAATGGTGTGGTGATATTAAAGAACCTTCTGCTAGGGTGTTAAATGTTTATAATAATAAAAATAAATTAAATGGAATAATTATAATATTTATAATATTTTAAAAAAAAAATAATATAATATAATAATATATATTGATAATGGAACCAGAGTGTATTGTACCAACTTATTTAGCATATATGATGGCTATTTATTCATTAGCATCAATTTTTTATTTGATAAAAACTCGTTCATTAGGCACTCCTTTTAAAGATTCTTTATCTGAGGAACAATTAATAATCAAAGCAGTAGCATCAGAAGTGAGAGGTAGAATATTTATGAATGGAGTAATTTTAAGTGGAATATTATTATTATATTTTAGACCATTTGAAGGTTGTAATAAAATGGGTAGATAAAACGTTGTATAAAATTAATTTACATAAAAGAATTATAACTATATATAATTATATATAATTATAAATTATCATGAATAATTTATGTAAGATTGAGAGTAGTATAAATTCTTTTAATTCAAGATTATCCTGGGATGAATATTTTATGTCTGTTTCTTTATTGATATCATCAAGATCATCATGTGATAGACTTCATGTTGGATGTATATTAGTAAATGATAATAGAATAATATCATCAGGATACAATGGATTTTTGAGTGGTACTCCACATGTTAGTTGTGTAGTAAATAATCATGAACAAAATACAGTACATGCTGAACAAAATGCAATTTCAGATTGTGCGAAGAGAGGTGTGTCTTGTAATGGATCTACTGCATATATAACTCATTATCCATGCATAAATTGTACAAAGATATTAATATCTTCAGGTATTAAAAAGATATTTTATAAGAATGACTATAAAAATAATTTACTTTGTGATAATTTATTAAAACTAAGTTGTGTAGAGATAGAAAAAATAAAATAAATATTCAGTTTATATATTTTAAATAATTTATATTTAAAATATATAAAAATGGATAATAAATGTTATATTTGTTTAGAACAAACAGAATATAAGAGTCCATGTAAATGTCAATTATATTTATGCAAAGATTGTTTTAAAAAATTACTGAAACATAAGAATAACAAGTGTTCAATATGTAAAAGTAATTATGAAAGTATAAAATTATTATTATCAAGGAACATAGAATTAAAGAGAAGAAATAGTCCAACATCAAAATCATTAATAATAGATATTTCAGAAATTAATATAACAGAAAGTGATGAAGATATAGAAGAAGAAAAAAGTGATTTAACAAAATCAAAAACAATAAAAGTAATAATAATTATATTTATTATTTTATTGATATTAATTTTCGGTAATTTATTAAATTATGGTACTATTTTTAATAAATGGATAATAGATTTATATGTTATAATGGGTGGTATATTAATTTTATTATTAATAATTTTGTTTTTTCAAATATGTTATGGTATAGTTCATCTTTTCTATGAGGTTTATATTATTTGTAATTCTTAAAATATTTTAAGTAAATTTATAATTTAAATATTCAATAAAATAAAAAATCATATATATTATAATAGCACTAATAATTGATAGGATAGGTAATGAAATGACAGTTTGTCCATCATCGCACCCAAAAGATTTAAATTTTTTAGTTCTATGACAATAAATAAATTCAGGTTTTTTAATTATAATAATAATTATAATTATTATATATACAATTATTGAATTATATAGAGTATTATTTGGATCTAAAAATGTCATAAATATATTTATAATATTAATAGAGATTAATATTATAAACATTAAATTTATATTAACATTTAATATTATTTTTATATGGTAAATCAGAACGGAATACACTACCATTTGGATCGATCTTTAATTTATTTCTTTTTTCATGACATATATTTTTTTTATATCTTTTATATAATTGTTTTTGTATTTCACTAATATCTGTCATATCATTTATGTCATTCATACCATTATTCTTTGATACACTATAATTAATAACATTATGTGTTTCAAAATTATTGGTATCTAAATTAGTATATCCTTGAATATATATATTATTAATAATTAATTGTTTATTTTTATTATTTTCAATTATATTAATATCCATAACAATTTTTTCTTTAATATTTTCTTTAGTAAAAGAAATATTTAATATATATTTATTCTGATTTTTTGTACTATATTTACTAGCTGAATTTATTTTATAAATATTTAAATTAGATTTAAATATATTATCATTATATAGTGTTGGTACACCTAATTTTTTTTGTATTTTATCCCATCCAGATTTAACATTCGATGGTAATATTATATTTTTTCTTATATATTCATTTAATTTAGTTACAAACATAGTAGATAATTCATTTATTTTAGATTGTGTTAAATTGTTAGAATATTTAACGGGTAATGATTCAATATTAAAGATATTTCTATTTGATTGTAAATATTTAATAGAATTAATAACATCAATAAAATTAGGGTTATAATGTATATTATATATTTCAGGCCTTCTTTTATTTTTTTTTTCAGAAATAGATGATTCATTAGAAGTCATATCACTAGATAAATAATCATTTGCTAAATCAGAATCATTATCATTACTTAATAAATCATCTAAATCAATGTCATCACGATTATTGATATAATTATTTTTTTTTTTATTTTTTATATTTTTTTTTTTTGTATTATTAGATGAGTTTAGTAATTTTACTACATTTACAAAGTTTTCTTGTTTTTTCATTTTATATATAAATAAAATTATTATGGCAATTAATACAATTTTTAAAATATTCATAATATATTATATAATAATATATTATATTAAAAAATATTATTACAATAATTTACTATATTTAATATAAATATATAATTATACTTATGTTAAAAGAAATTTAAATATCGTCATCACTATTTTCCATATCTATAGCATTTTGTTCTTCATAATTATCTATTTTTTTTTCAATTTCATCTTCATTAATAGGCTCATCTGGGTCTTTATATTCATCATAGAATCCACCATCACTATTTTCAGTTATTTCTTGATTAATATCAATTAAATATTTTTCAGCAGTTAAAATATAATTAAATCTTTTAGTATCATTATTACTAAGTAATAAATTATTATTAAATTTTATATAATATTCATTTATAAAATCAATAATTAGAAAAACTAAATTATTTTTAGTAAATTTATCATGATTAATATATATTAAATTATTTAATTCATTAATTATATAAAATAATATCATATTTCCAACATAATCTTGATCAATTATTTTCATACAATTAATATAATTATTTTTGTTATTTATTTTAATATCATTAATATTTTTAAATTCAATATTGGAAATAAAATAATTACTATTTTCAAAAATATGAATATTTTTTTCATAGAGATTAATTTTTTTTAATTTTTTATTATATTTATCAAAGATATCAGTATTTTTTATTTTTAAATCATTGTTGAATTTATCTGAATATTTTTTTTTTAAATCATTCTCATTATTATCATTATCAAAATTTTGTTGTTCAATATTAATTTTTGGTTTTATATACTGATTTTTAAATCGATAGATAGTTTTTTTTATATTTTTAAAAATAAATTTAAGATTATTAATTCTAGATCTAAAAATATCATTTACAATATGTTTAATATTATCTTCTTTATTTAATTTAACATAAGTATTATTTAATCCTAATAATAATAATCTAGATTTAATACTATAATTTATAGTAATTTTAATATTCGAATTTTTAACACGAGTATATTTTTGATTTCTTTCTTTATATCCTAATAATAAATGCGTATTAATATTATAAAATACGTCAACTTTATTATTTGAACTATAATCAATGTAATGAAAAACATCTTGTTTAAAGAATTCATGATTATATTTTATAGTTACTTTATAATCTGTAGAAGTTGTAATATATGGTTTTTTTAGTTTTATACCTTTATGATTATAATTAATAATATATGAATCTTTATTTAGATATAAATTATTAGTGTATATATTAACATTTTTACCAATAATTTTTTCTAAATGATAAATGAAATTTGAAATAAAATTATTGTTATCTTTATTTTTTTTAAATTTAAAAATAATATTATTAATTATTTCATTTTTCTTTATTTTTATTTTTTCATATCTTTTTTTTTTCTTTAGTAATTTATATTTAATGTAATTTCTTTTTTGTGTATTTTTTTTTAATATTTCTTTTATATATCTTTCTCTAATTTGATTTTTTGATAATTTATTAATATTATCTATATCTTTAGAAATAAATTTTTTTAAATCAACATTTAGATAATCAATTATATTATGAAAATTATAATCGTCCTCTTTTATAATATTGATTTTTTTTCTAATAGGTAAATAATATTTTTTTAAAAAATTATTATGAAATATATGCTTAAATTTATTATTTTTAATATTATATTTAAAAAATCCTTGTAAATTAATATTTTCTAATTTGTTTTTCTTACCATATATTATTTTATTATTAACAACTGATATTTTATGTTTAATATTATTCTTTATTTTATCAAGTATATCATTTTTTTTAAAATTATTATTTAATTTATCAAAAAATTTAATATAAAAAGATTCGTATAGATTATTATATTTTTTATTTTTTTTTTTTTCAAGTATTGAATTAAACATATCAATTACAGTATTAATTATTAATTGTTGTACATAAATAAATTTTTTTCGTTTAGACATTTTTTCATCTTGTTTAATATACCATATTTTATAATTAGATATAATACATGAGAAATAATATATAAGATAACATAATAAAGGATAGTTTGTAATATTATCTAAATCATTATTTTTATTAATTATAATTTTTATATCATTAAATAAATTAAAACCATATTTATTAAACCAATGATAATTACATAATTTTTTCCCACCCATAGATAATATTTGTGAATCATTTATTTCAATGATAAAAATTATAATAATAGAAGAAATGATATTATTTAATTTAATAAATTTATAATAATCATAATCTTTACTAGAATGTGTATAAATATTATCTGCTAATTTAAAATTAAATAAATTTGATAAATTTTGACTAATTTTATATTTACTTGAAATATTCTTTCGTCTTTCAGTATATACTTCTTTAAGATAACTATATTGTGCAATAAATACATCAATAATTTTTTTAATTACTGGTCTTCTTCTTATTTTATAACTTAATGTATTTCCAATATAATAATTTAAATTAGATATTGATGCAATTCTCTCAATTAATTTATCAATATTTTTAATACTTAATCTGTATTTTTCATAATATGGGACTTCCTCGAGAGGAATTAAAATAGGAGAACTAAACATAACAAATCTATCAGTTTCTTTATCATATTTACCATCTAATATTGAATTTTTAATATTTAGTAATGTATTACAACTTTTACATATAAAATTACCATTTTTTGTTTCAATAGCATATTTAGAAATAAAATCATATAATAGATTACCAAATTTATTAGGGAATCTTTTTCTTATATTATATATTTTATCCCAAGTAATATTATGTTGACATATGTATGTATTATTATTTTCAATATCTATTGTTTCATCAATATTGTTAAGTTTAAGATTATTTTTATCATATATATATGTAAAATGATCTCCTTTTTTTTTATTATTGTCTTCTATTTTAATAATTTTATTTATTTTACCAAATACACCCATGAATTTATCTTCATTAATATCATATTTAAAATTATATTTATTAAATTTGTTTTGAAATATAAATTTATTAATATTATTTAAATATTGTTTATTATCTATATAAATTATATTTTTTTGAATTTTATTAGATAAAATGAATGCATCTTTTATATTTTTTATTTTTTTTTCTTTAATTTCATTTATTATATATAAATATGTTTGTTCTAATATTTTATCATATAGTTGTGCTAAAATTAATTTAATATTTTCGGTGGAGTTATTTTTTTTAAGTTGTGAATAATTATCTAATTTAATGTTATCTTTTTCTATATCGAATAACCACATAACATTATGTTTATTATTATTATTACTGAATAATGTTTTTTTTAATAATTTAAGTATATTTAAATATCCATTATTTTTAATATTTTTTTTATTAATCATATTATGAATACTCTCAACATTATTTGCATTTATACAATTTATATTATCTGATGGGAATAATAATCCAACTATATTTACTGATTGTTTCATAGATGATGATCTTATTTGTAATTTAGATCTTGGGTTATTTTTAAAATATTTCGAATTTTCAAAAGAGATATATCTTATTAAGTTAGTTGTTTTTGTTGTTTCAAAATTAAAACTGTTATCATTTAGAGTTTTAAAATTAATATATGGATATTCTTTATATTTTATTAAATCTAGATAATATTCATTATTTCTAATAACTCTTTTACCCATTTTTCTTAATTTATCTATTATTCGTATATCTTCCAAATAATTAACATTAATTGCTTTTTTTTGTCTTAAGGGAATATAAAATAAATCGATACCTTTTTTTTTTTTTTTTTCATTTTCAATATTTGTGTATAAATCGGAAGCATTATCTATTTTGGTAACTATATACTTTATTTTAGTATCACTTTTATATTTTTGAAATTTATCTTTTGATTGTTTTTCATATTTTTCATTTTTATTATGGAAAAGTAAAAAATCATCTACTATAGGAATAAAAATACCACTATTTATAAGCGCATTTACTTTATAATCAATTGTTTTAATAAAATCTGTATCTTCTTTTTTAGTTAGTAATTGATAATAATCGTCCGCTAATCCATTTTTTAGATCATCTTTATTTAATAAACTTTCTATAGAACTATAATCTAATTTATAATGTTCTTGATATACTACATCAATAAATTTATAATTTCCTATTTTTTTTTGTTCTTGATTTAAAATATCATTAATTTCTTTTTTTTCATATATATTATATATTTTAAGAATCATTATTGTTTTTATTACATTATTTGCTTGAGTTATTTTATTACCTTTCAATTGTTTAATATTAAAATTATTATTAATAAAATCTTTACCAATATCATTAAGGAATTCAATAGACTCTTTATATTTTATATTATCTTTTATATTTTTTCTTTGTATATCTGTCATATCTAAAATGTTTTTTATATTTTTAATAAAATTAAAAGATTTAATAATAATTGAGTTAGAGAATGAATTGAAAAAATTATTAATATTAACAGAATAGTTTCCTTGATTTCTAGAAAACTCAATAATATTATTAATAAATGTTTCTTTTTGCCCTTTATAAAAAAATGATATTAACAAAAATATATAATAAAAAATATATTTTTTTAACAAATTTTTAATTGTAGATATATTACTATTATTTTTTGTTATTTTATTAAAATTATAATTATTTATTTTTAATGAATAACTACTTATTATTTCATTTATTTTTTTTTGATATTTTACAAAATTATTTTCTTGTATTAAATTTTTAAAAAAAATAAATTCTTTATTATTTTTTTGGTGGAGGTATGTGTTATAAAAATCGTTTAATATGACATTTAATATATTATCTATTTCATTTATATACATTATAAATCTATATACTTTGATAAGAAAAATTTTAGATATTTTAATTTCAAAATTTATTTTTACAAATGTTTATATTAATTTATATAAAATTATTTTATTTAAAGATAAAATATGTTTATTATTAATAATAATGGACAGTATATTACCTATTCTACAAATAACCAATAAATTCAAACAATCTAAAAATAAATGTAATGATTTTATTAATAAAATCAGTGAAGTTGATAATAATGGTGACAAAAAATTACCACTAAATTATAAGATAGATGATGAATTAATTTTAGTATATAGTGATGATATAGAAGATTCTAATAAAGATAATTTTTGTAAAAAATTAAATTTTTATACAAGATGCGTCATACTAGAAAAAGAAACATTAAAACCGATTTTATCACAATATAATAAGTTAATATATAATGATGAAGCTATATTAAAAATTAATAATTGGAATAATGTAGTTGTTCAAAAATGTTATGAAGGTACTTTAATTTCTGTATTTTTTCATAAAAAATGGTACGTATCTACAAGGAGGTGTTTAGATAGTAAAAAATCATTATGGAAAAAATCAAAATCATATTATGAAATGTTCGAAGATTGTATTAAAGATAAATTTGATATAGATGATTTAAATAAAGATTATGTATATACTTTTGTATTAGTACATAATCAAAATTTAAATATTATTAATTATTCATCATTTATGGGTGAATCTTATAAAAATATATATCATACAATGACAACTAGGAAAGATAATCTTTTGGAAATAGATTATACAATTAATAATAATGTTGATAAACCAGAAGAATTTTGTTTTGAAGATTTAAATTCAATGTTAATTAATTTACATAATGCTTCTCGTTCTGAGCAAGAACAAAGAAGAATTAAAACAGAAGGATATATTATAAAACAATATAATGGTGAAATAAATAAAAGTTATTTTACTTTATTAAAAATTCAGACAGATTTATATCAACAACTATTTAAATTAAAACCAAACAATAGTAATTTAAATCAATGTTATTTAGAGTTATATCAAAAAGATTTGTTACAAGAATATTTACCATATGTTACTAATTATCATTTTGATGTAATTAAAAGAATTAATAATTCAATGAGAACTTTATCAAAAGAAATATTAACAATATATCATTCTACCAGAAAAAAAAAAAACCCCGAATTATATGAACATTTAAGAGATAATTATAAGAAAATTATATATGAATTACATGGATTTTATATAGAAAATAGGAAAAAAGATTTTAGTGTTAATTCTACTTCTACATCAAATAATATTCAACAAAAATTTAAAGCAATTACTATACATAATGTTTATCATCATATTAAATCAATAGATCCAAAATCATTGATTTTTTTATACTATGAAAGATTTTTAATGATTAATGACAATATTTTTAAAAAATATTTAATTACAGATTGTATTTATACTAAAATTCAAACATTATTGATGTTTGATAAAAAGGAATTAAATAAAAATAAAAATAATAATAATAATAATAATAATAATAATAATAATAATAATAATAATAAAATAAAATAAAATAAAATAAAATAAAATAAAATAAAATAATTTATCTAAATTATTTTATTATTTCTACTATGTCTTTGTAATAATCTGGTTTAATATTTAAATAATCTTTATCTGAAATACATTTATGTAAATCAAATTTGTGTGTTATATCTTTTTTACAATTCCATTTATTAATTATATCTTCATAATTAAACAATGTATAACCAAATATATCTTTGTTTGTGTTAATAATATTATTTATATATTTATCTAAGTTATTATAATTACAAATTAAATATGGACTTAGATTAAATAAATATTTTTTATATTTACAGTTAATTAAATGTGATCGTTCGTCTAAAAAAAATTGTTTAGGTGTAATATCAACAATCATCTCATTATTCACAATTAAAAAACAATGATCATTTTTATACTTATAATTATTTATAGTATTTCTATAAACTTTAATATTATAATCATGTTTTTCTAAAATATATTTAGTAATAAAACAACTTTCACCACATACATTTTCACCAACCCAATATTTATACGTATGTCCATATTTTTTAAATTGAATATCATCATATAGTCCATAATTTGAATTATAATTCATAATTTTGATACATTTTATTATTTTGTTAAAATCATTTTTTATTATATTTTTTATTCTTAATATCATAATATAATTTATATAAATTATATTATTTTATATCTTTTATTTATCGTTATCAATAAAATATTTCTGTGATAAATTACATAATAATATCATATAAGTCATTACAGTTTGTTTATTGCTACTATCTAATTCTTTCCATATATTTTTAAATTCTAAAATTTTATTTAATATATCATCATTATTAGTTTCATTTTTAAATGAATTATTTAAAAAAAAACTTTCATTTTTATTATCTATTTCATCTTTATATTTAAGTACATAAAGTATAAAATAATTTATAATTCGCTCTTTATTTTTTTTTAAATCATTTTTCAATAAATCAATATTATTTATTATTAAAGGTTTATTACATGCTTTACCAATACCAATAACTAGGTTTAGAAAATGTTCATTAAATATATTAACAGTATCCATAATAATATTATTTATTTAATATTTCTTTATGTATTATGATTTATTATTTTTTTCTGAATTTACTACTGCAGCTATTTGTTGTTTCCTCATTATTTTGGAATAATTATTGTCATCTTTTTTTCTATCATTAATTAATTCATCAATCATATTTTTTTGTTTATTCTGTGTTATTTTTCCTTGTTCTGGAGCTGTAAATATAGAAATATTATTTTTATTTATATCAAAAAATGATTGTGGTTTTGCATCATCTTGTTCAGTATATGCATATTTATCTGAAAACTCAGTCATTTCTGATGTTAAAAATCCTGTTAATATATTTTTTTTTTTTTTTAAATTTGTTTTATTATTTTTATTTTTTTTTTTTGAATTATTATTTTTATTATTTAAATTTACACTTATTTCATTTACTTCCATATTCTGGATATGTTTTTCTGTATTAAGATATTTAATACTTTTTACCCATTTAAAAGTATCTTCCCCTTCTAAAGGTTTATTAATGTTATGAATGATTAATGTAGGAACCATTCTTATATATTCTGGAATATTTATTTTTTTATTATCTGTGCATATTAATTTGAATTTATTTAATATATTTATATTTTTCATAATTATTAATAAATTTCTACAATCTGAGCATTTTCTACTATAAAATAATAAATTTGTCATTATATTATATTATAAATATTATTAATAACATTATTTTTAAATATTATCTTTAAAAAATTGAATTTTTTATATTATAATTTAAAAGAATATTACTATATTTATTATATTATTAAATAAAATAATGGTTAAAATACAAAAAGTTAAAAGAACAAAAAGAAAAGGTATAGAAGAATCTGAATTAATTTTAAACTTTTCAGGTAATGATGTAAATAATACTATAATTAATTGTTTAAGGAGAATATCGTATCAATTTGTACCAACTTATTCTTTTTGTTATGATACAATTAATATTACCAAAAATACTACAATTTATAATAATGATTATTTAAAAAATAGAATGGAACAAATATGTATTTATTTACAAAATATTAATGTAATTAATAATGTAGATATATTAAATGATATATTTTGGAAAAATATTGATTATAAAAATAAAGGATTTATAAAACATGAAAAAGATAATCTTAAATTAGAATTATTTTTAGATATTGAAAATAATACAGATAATATAATTAATATTACGACAAATGATTGTAAATTTTTTTTAAATGACGATGAAGTAGATATATTTAGTAAAGAATATCCTGAATTATTATTAAAAATGAAGCCAAAAGATAAATTTTCATGTAGAGCATTTGCAGTATTGAATATCGGTGAACGAAATAATATTTGGTCAAGTGTCAGAAATTGCTTTTTTGAAAAATTAAATGATAATTCTTTTAATTTTACAATACAATCTATCGGACAATTAGATGAAATTATAATTCTAAAAAAAACTTGTAAAATTATTAAATTTAAAATAAATAAAATTAAGGATTGGATAAGTAATCAAAAAGATAAAGATCTTGATTATAATATCGTTAAACTTAAAGATGAAAATCATACTATCGGTGATTTAATAGTATTTTTTATGCAAGAACATAAAAATGTTATTTTTTGTGGAGGTAGTAAACCAGATTTATTAATTAATGATTATGTAATTAAAACAACTACAAAAAATACTAAATATATAGATACTTTTAAAGAAGTATTAGATAATATATATAAATTGTATGATAATATAGAAAAAATATTCAATAAATTATAATTTAAAAAATAATTTATAATAATTATTATAAAAATATAGTAATTATTATATTTTGCGTAAACTATTACTTAAAAAATTGTTTATTAATAATATTAATTATATATGAGTAATTCAGAAAAAGAATTTAGAAAGTATTTGAAGGTATTGATCACCGATCTTCATCAAATTAACCCAAATAAGAATATAGAGACAATAATTAAAGTATTTAACAAATTAAATATTAAAAAAGTGTCTTCAAGATTTAATAATTTATTATTAAAATATAATAAGTTAATTGATTCAAAAAATGAAGAATTATTTGAAAATGATTTAATGATTCTTCCTAATATTAATTTAAAAGAATATTGGAGTTTATTTAATGATGAGAAAAAAAAAAGATTATGGTCTGTAATAAATGTCCTTTATGTTTTATCATCAATACTTGTTTCACAAGAATATAATAAAGATACTAACAATGTTAAAGATAATGAATTTAATCCCTATGTTGGATTAAAGAATAATGATGAAAAATTTGGAATAACTGAAATGTTTGGTGGACCAAAAGATTTACCAAATGAAGAGAAAAAAGGTAATGGTGTTTTAGGAAATATGGCAAATATGGCAAATTTGGCTAATATTCCAAATTTAAGTAATATTAAAAATTTAGGTGACCTTAAAAATTTAGAAAAATTAATAGATATGAAAAAGTTTTCCGAAGATATAAAAAATATTAATAAAGATGAAATTATTGAAGCAACCGGTAATATTAAAAAATTATTAGGAAAAAATGCTGATGAAAAAACATCTAATTTATTATCAGATATGTTAGATAATATTACAAATGAATTACAAGGAAATAACTTAGGAGATGGTGACCCTATTAGTAATATTATGAAAGTGGCTGAAAAAGTAGCTAGTAAAATGAAACCTAGAATTGAATCAGAAAATATTAATTTGGAAAATGTGGTAAATGGGTCTGAATTAGGTGGTAATCCAATGAATTTATTCCATCAATTAATGAAACAAAATAGTAAGAATGATAGTAATACAAATACTGATAATAAATCTTTAAAAAAATAACATATTAGTTTATAATAAATATATAATATATAGTTTATATTATATATATATAAAAATGGATATAGGTAATATTTATCAAGTATTAAATGAAGATGATTTACATGAAATTATTGAAGATAACCAAAATAAATTAATTGTAGTCTTGTTCTCAGCAAAATGGTGTGGACCATGTAGAAAAATTAAACCACTATTTATTGATTTTTCATCAAAAAATAAAGATTCATTTTTTGTTTTTATAAATATAGATACTTTCTCTGATAAAAATTTTAAATTTATGGAAGATGTATCAAATATACCTCACTTTAATTATTATTATAATAATTGTTTAGTAAAAAATATAGTTGGGGGCAATTTTGATAACTTTAAGAAAACATATTTTGAATTAAAAAATAATGAAAATTTTTTAGTAAAAAATGATATTATAGAGGATATTTCTTTGGAAAATAAAGATAATGAAGTATTATCTAGTGTATTAATATCAAAAAATAACGAAAATAAACAAGATATAGAAGATAATAAAGATAATGAAAATAAACAAGATATAGAAGATAATAAAGATAATGAAAATAAACAAGATATAGAAAATAATAAAGATAATGAAAATAAACAAGATATAGAAAATAATAAAGATAATGAACAGAATAGAGTATTACAAGTAGATGGAATACCTGTAATACATGTAGATGAAATACCTGTAACACATGTTAAAGATAATGAAAATGATGAAAATAATAGAAATGAAGATGAAGATGATGATTATAATGAAGATGATGAAGATGATGAAGATGATGAAGATGAATATGAAGATGAAGATGAAGATGAAGATGAAGATGAAGATGAAGATGAAGATGAAGATGAAGATGAAGATGAAGATGAAGATG
>MDTB01237406.1_pt1 | contig 44207 bp, 46 predicted proteins | sample 811161 | NCBI WGS metagenome assembly MDTB01 (sample SAMN05326650, study PRJNA326480) | marine metagenome | isolation source: seawater | place: Mediterranean Sea | collected 2009 | reverse complement strand
TGATTAAAATATTGACTTATCATTTTATAAGTATGACCACATTCTCTAAAAAAAATAATCTTATCAATCAACATCTTTTGATATTGAGAGTATGGATAAGGATTTAGTCTTAAGTTTGATATCTTATAGTGAATTTTAAGGGTGATATTTGTATAATCTCTAAAACTATACATACAAAACAAAATCATTCCACGGTAACAGATTTTGCCAAATTTCTAGGCTGATCAACATCTGTCCCTTTTAGGATTGCAGTGAAATATGCTAGTAGTTGAACCGGAACGCAATAGAGTATTGGCAAAACAAAATTATTAACTTTAGGTATACTAATAACTTGATCACTCAAGTTTTTAAGTTCTTCGGCTCCGGAATAATCAGTGAGCAAGAAAACTTTTCCTCCTCTCGCCACGATCTCTTGAGTATTGGACATATTTTTATCAAAAAGTTCATCTTTAGGAGCAATAATTATAACCGGCATGTTTTTATCAATTAAAGCTATTGGACCATGTTTCATCTCACCAGACGCATAGCCTTCGGCGTGGATATATGAAATCTCTTTTAATTTTAGCGCTCCTTCCATTGCAATCGGGAAGCAAGAGCCTCTCCCCAAAAAAATTGCACTGGACGAATTAACTATTTTTTTTGCTATTGTTTTAATCTGTTCAACATTTTTTAAAATTTCTGTAATTTTAGACGGAAGTTCAATTAAACTAGTAGTCATATCTTGTTCTTTATTTACTGATAATAACTTTCTTTTCTTTGAAATAATAATGGTTAAACACGCCAAAATAGAAAGCTGAGCTGTTAAAGCTTTTGTTGATGCCACACCAATTTCAGGTCCAGCTGCAATTAATATAAACTCATCAGATTCCCTTGCCATACTACTCTCTTTAGAGTTTACGATACTTAATACTCTCATTTTTTTTGATTTAATGTATCTTAGTGCGGCCAAACTATCTGCAGTTTCACCAGATTGAGAAATAAATATCGTTAATTTATTCTTGTTGAAAATAGCTTCTTTATATCTGAATTCAGATGCTAATTCTGCATGACACGAGATCCCAGTATACTTTTGAAACCAATAAGTTGCTGTTAAACATGCATAAAATGAGGTCCCGCAAGCAACGAGATCTATTTGATTAATTTCTTGCCAACTAATTTTTAAGCTCTCCATATTTATAGTTTTTTTAATAGGATCTATAAATCTTGATAAGGAATCACCAAGAACTGATGGTTGTTCAAAAATTTCCTTTTGCATATAATGATTAAAATTCCCTTTTCCAATTCCCTCACCACTATACGAAGTAAAAGTTATCCCTCTTGTAACTTTTTTATTATTTTGATCATAAATCTGAGAAGTTTTCTCTTTAATTACAATCCAATCGCCTTCTTCTAAAAAACAAACTTTTTGAGTAAATGGAGCCAAAGCAAGCGAATCAGAGCCTAGATAGAATTTATTGTCCGTAATACCAAATGCTAAAGGGCTTCCTTTTCTAGCACCAATTAAAATATTATATCCTTGAAAAATAACGGCAACTGCAAAAGCACCCTCAAGCTCTGGTAAAGTCTTCTTTACTGATTCCTCTGGAGACAATCCTTTTTTTAAGTAATCTGTAATTAAATGCGCAATTACTTCACTATCAGTTTGTGAGCTAAAATTATAACCTTTGTTATACAACCTAGTTTTTAAATCTAAAAAATTTTCAATTATTCCATTATGAACAATACTCACATTTTCAGTAGAATGAGGATGCGCATTTTTTTCAGACGGAATACCATGTGTAGCCCACCTTGTATGACCTATAGCAATTTTTCCCTTTAATACTTTGTTTTGAATGTTTTTCTTTAAATTTATGAGTTTGCCCTGTGCTCTGTATGTATGAATTGTATTATTGTCTATATATGATAAACCTGAAGAATCGTAGCCTCTATATTCTAATTTTGAGAGACCCAAAACAACCTCTTCAACAACAGAATCTCTTCCTATTACTCCAAAAATTCCACACATAATTTTAAACTTTACCTTTTTTTTTATTTACTAATTCTGATCTTCTAAAAACTGTACTATTGCTCTCAATGTTTCTTTTTACTACCGTACCCGCGCCAACAATCGAATTTTTCTTTACTTCTATTGGAGCTATTAATGAGGTGTTTGAACCAATAAAACAATTATCACCTATAATTGTTTTATGCTTTTTTAATCCGTCAAAATTGCATGTTATTGAACCAGCACCAATATTAGTATTTTTACCAATAGTCGCATCCCCTATGTATGATAAATGAGAAAGTTTTGTATTTTTCTTTATTTTTGAATGCTTGATTTCAACAAAGTTTCCAACTTTGACGTCCTCCTCGATGTTTGTATTAGGGCGTATTCTTGCAAAAGGTCCTATTTCACAATTTTTATTGATATATGTTCCCTCTAAATGTGAAAAGCTTTTAATCTTTACATTATCACCTACATTTACTTTTGGTCCAAAATAAACATTTGGGTAAATTACTGAATCTTTTCCAATTTTAGTATCATAACTTAAATAAATTGAGTTTGGGTCTAATAATGAAACTCCGTTTGACTTTATCTTTTCTTTGAGATTTCTTTGAAAAAATTTTTCAACCTTTTGCAAGTCGTCTCTATCATTTATTCCAAGAGTTTCTTCATATTCACACTGTAGATGTGTGACTAACAAATTTTGAATATTGAATAGCTCAATAAGATCGGTTAAGTAAAATTCTTTTTTTTTATTTTCATTTTTTACTTTAATAATGTTCTGATTTAAAAGTTTTGTATCAACAGCCATCACTCCAGAATTACAAAGTTTTATTTTCTTTTCATTTTTAGATGCATCAACATCTTCGACAATTTTTATAACTTTATTATTTCCTAGTGTTAAAACTCTTCCATAACTTTTTGGGTTGTTTGCAATCATTGACAATATTGATAATTTTGAGTTAGCTTTTACTTCGCTAATTAATTTTTTTAAGGTGGAAACTTTAATTAGTGGTGTGTCTGCATATAATATCAAGGTAATATCTCCATCTTTTTTTTTAACCGCTTTAACAGCATCTGCTGTCCCTTTTTGTTCCTGTTGAATAGAATATTTTATTTCAGGAAATAAAAAACTTATTTCATCTTGATATTTTTTTAATTCTTCTGAAATAACAAGATTAACAGTCTTAGGATTAAGTTTTTTTATGGAGCTTAAAACATGAAAAAGTATTGGATAATTTGCTACTTCGTGCAATACTTTTGGTTTTAAAGATTTCATCCTTTCACCTTTACCAGCAGCCAGAATTATTATGGATAGTGTTTTCAATTTAATTTTTTCATAACGTTAATGATTCTTACATTATATATTATAAATAATTATTAAAGCACTATAACAAAATTATGAAAAAAGTTAGATGTTATATTTTTGATTTAGATGGTACAATTTTAAATTCTGGACCAGATTTATTGGACGCATTAAATTTTGTGCTTCAAAAAAATGGCATATCAAAAGTTCCTGAAGAAATGATAGGTAATCTTGTTGGTGGTGGTGCTGAGGCAATGATTAGAAAAGCATTTGAATATTATGAGATGGAAATAAAAAGTCGAAAACTTAAAAAATTAATTACGCAATTCATTTCTTACTATGAAAATAACTGTTCAAATAAATCTTCACTTTACAAAAATGTTTTAGAAACCTTACAATACTTGCGCTCTAAAAAAATTAATTTAGTTATATGTACAAATAAAATGAAGTATCTTGCAATTAAAATTTTAAAAGAATTTAATATTCACCAGTATTTTAAGTTAATAGTTGGCTCAGAACAAAATATAAAACTCAAACCAGATACTGAAATGCTATTACAAATTCTTAGAAAACTTCAACTTAATTCTAAAGAAGCTATAATGATTGGTGATAGTAGCAAAGATATAATTCCAGCCAAAAAATTAAAGATGAAAAGTATTTTTGTGAATTATGGATACGGAAAAATCAAGGATGAATATAAAGCTGATTTTATGGTAGATGATATATTGCAAATAAAAAGCATTTATACGAAATTATCATAACTATATTTTTATTTTTTCTGTAAAAAAACTATTTATTTCTGATAATACTGAATATATTGTTATCAAGGCTATTATTACAGCAATAGTTCCGATTAAATACAAATACTTTTGAAAATTATTATCCATATTTCAATATATCTCTCATTCAAGTTGTAATCAAAGTAATTTAGATATGGCTTTTAATAAGAAATTTATATTAAAAATAGTAAAAATATATTAAACATTTGTTATTTTTAAATTTAGATTTTGGAGAAAACATTGAGTTTACAAAAAGAATCAGTTTTATCAATTAAATCCGCGCTTGAATTTTTAGCGAAAGGTCAACTGATCTCAGTAGCTACTGAGACAGTATATGGTTTGGTAGGAGATAGTTCAAATTCTGAATCTATTAATAAGATATATAAATTAAAAAAGAGGCCTACAAATAATCCACTTATAATACATGTTAATTCAATCGAAATGGCAAAAAAAATTTCTCATTTTAATAGGGATGCTGTTACGCTTGCGAAATGTTTTTGGCCGGGACCCTTAACGTTGATTCTAAATGTTAAAAAAAATAAACTCGTGTGCAGTAAAGCCATAGCAAATTTAAGAACCATAGCTGTAAGAATGCCACAAAAAAAAATTTTTTTAGAGATCATAAAAAGATTTAATAAACCATTAGCAGCACCAAGCGCAAATATGAGTGGTTATATTTCACCCACTAAAGCCGAACATGTTAATGATTCCTTTAAAAATAATTTAGGAGTAATTATTGATTCTGGGAAGTGCAAATATGGACTAGAATCAACAATAGTTAACTTAGCAAAAAAACCTTACAAAATTGAGAGAATTGGTATTATTGATGAACATAATATCTTTTCAAAAACTAAATTAAATGTAAAAGGATTTAAAAAGAGTAAATTATTAATTTCTCCAGGACAACTCAAACATCATTATTCACCAAAAACACCTATAGAACTGAATGTAAAAATACCAGTAAAAGATACTGCATTTCTATCCTTTGGATTAGATTACGATTCATCAATCGAAAATTCATTAAACTTGTCCAGGAAAGGAAGCTTAAGCGAAGCTGCATTTAATTTATTTGATTATATGAGAAGGTTGGATAAACTAAATCTAAAAAAAATTTTAGTTTCTCCGATTCCAAATAAGGGAATAGGTATTGTAATTAATGAAAAATTAAAAAAAGCAAGTTTTAAAAAATGAATATTCTAAAAAAATACAAAAGTTTAATATCTATTTTAGAAGATAATGAATACTCTATTGACAAACAAATTGTTAGTAAATATTGCATTGATTGGAGAAAAGATTATGAAGGAACATCTGAGATTATTTTATTTCCAAAGTCAGTAGAAAAAATATCAAAAATAGTTTCTATTTGTTCTAAAAAAAAAATTCCTATAGTTCCACAAGGGGGAAATACAGGATTAGTTGGAGGTTCAGTTCCTAGAAAAAATAAAGGAGAAATTATTTTAAATCTTAAAAATCTTAATAAGATTAGAAACCTAAGTTCACTTGATTATTCATTAATAGTAGAAAGCGGTTGCATACTGCAGTCAATTCATGACCACTTAAAAAAAAAGAGCTTACTTTTTCCTGTCTCCATGGGATCACGAGGTAGTTGTCAAATTGGAGGGAACATCGCTACAAATGCAGGGGGAGTGAATGTAATCAAATTTGGCTCATTGAGATCAAACATTATTGGTTTGGAAGCCGTAATGAACAATGGCCAAATTTTCTCACAATTAAATAATATAAAGAAAAATAATACTGGGTATGACTTAAAACAACTTTTAATTGGTTCAGAGGGGACACTTGGGATTATCACTGCAGCAAATTTTAAGATTTATCCTTCATCTTTAAACAATAAAGTAATTTTTGCCAGCTTTAAATGTTTCAACTCATTAATGGATTTTTATTTTAATATCACTAAAACTTTTAGCTCTTCAATTTCAAGTTTTGAATACATTAATCAAGAATCTATGAATATTGTTTTAAAACATTACCCAAAATTAGGAAAAATTTTTAATGAGCAAAATTGTTATTGTTTAATTGAGGTTTCAAATTACAATGCAATCCCAAACTTTGATAATTATGTAATTTGCAACGTTCATAAATTTTCTTCGATTGCTGAAGACATTATCATTTCTAAATCAGAGAGTGAAAATATTAAAATTTGGCAATATAGAGAGCTGATTCCTCTAGCTGAGACCAAAGAGGGATTTTGTATAAAACATGATATATCAATTCCTTTAGAAAGTATGGAAAAATTCATTGATAAAACAATGTTTGAAATAAAAAAAATTGAACAAAATGTTAGATTAGTTAATTTTGGTCACCTAGGAGATAATAATCTTCATTTCAATATTATGTATATAACAAAAGAAAATTCGAAGAAATTAATTAAAAACTCAAGAAAAATTAATAATATAATTTATGAAAAAGTAAAACAATATCAAGGAAGTTTTAGTGCAGAACATGGAATAGGACAGCTTAAGAAAAAACAACTAAAAATTTATAAAAGTAAGCTTGAGTATTCAAAAATGAAAGCAATAAAAAAAATTTTTGACCCAAATAATATTTTTAACCCAGGAAAAGTTATTTAATTAAAAATTTTTCGTAAATCTTATTAACGTTCTCACATAATTTTAGATGATCGACTGTCAAGCCAGTTAGACCAATTATGTAAAATTTCAACCATTTAGAAAAAAAACTACAGTTAGCTTCTCTTCTTGAGAATCTATATGCTCTCCCAGTTAACCTTCTAATAGCAAATCTTTTATATTTTTTATCTAATGAATGATTATCCTTTAAAAAAAGTTCTAGAGCTTTTGAAACTCTATAAATTTGATTAATCTTTTTTTCAGAAATTTGACCAGGAGCATTTTCTGGAAGTATTGCAATATATTCATTTAATTTATAAAATCCGCCATATAGAGAAAGTCTTAGTGTTAAAGAGTACTCTTGAGAAAACTTTATCCTCTCATCACAACCTCCAGATTGTTTGCAAATTTTTGTGTTTACCAAAAATTGTGACGGATTAAACATCGAATTTCTCATTGCTAGCTTAATTGGATCTTTTATTATTAGGTATTTATTGGAATTAACTTTGATATCCAATTTTAAATTAGATAAATCCTCTACTTTACGTTGCAATCCATACACAAGATTACATTTTTTATTTTTTTGTATGATATTTAATAAAGTTTCAGTAGCTGAATTTATGATCACATCATCGGCATCAAGAAACTTTATAAATTGATGTTTAGCCTTTTTTATTCCAAAGTTTGTAGCATTTGCGGAACCTTTATTTTCCTGATTAAAAATATAACAATTTTTTAAATCTTTTGTTTCAGATTTTAAAACTGATAACGACTTATCAGTCGAACCGTCGTTGACAAAAATAAATTCTCTCTCAAAATTTCCAGTCTGATTTCTAAGAGAATCGATTACATATTTTAGATATTTTTGCTTGTTGTAAACTGGGATTATGAATGAAACTGAGCTCATAACTATTTTTCAAAACTTATAAGTTCCTTATAATATTCTTTTGTCCCAAAGGCTGAAGCTTTAGTAGACTCAATCCTTTTTTCTTTTACTAAACCAACATTATCGCATATCCATTCTTCAGATATAATTTTAACTTTAATAGGTCCAGTTCTAGTATCAGCAATAAAATCAGCGTCTCCTTTACCTATAATGTGATTGCAATCATCAAACTCATTTTTATTTAATTTAATTTTCAAGTTTTTTGAAATCAATTTATATTTCATTTCAAAAACTGCTGATGGTTTAAAATCTCTTAAAGGTGGTTGATAACCTTTAGCGATGAAAAGCTGTGATATAGATACCCATTCTTTATTTTTAAAATCTAAAGATGGTATGATGACTTTATTTACGGGCTCATCAAACCCATTGTCAAAATTTAATCGTGCACCAATTCTTTGAAGGTTTTTTTCTTGTTTATTTTTAAAAAAAATAAAAATATTCCCATTTGAATAAATTTTAGTGTATTTAATGCCATCTTTTTTTTTATGAAGCTCGGTATTAGTTATTGTTAATCTTTTTTCTTCAGTGTTACCCGTATAATCAGAACTTATCAAAATTTTATAGTTCCATATTGATCCTAGTGAATGAGGAAAATAATTCTTTTCCTCACCCTTATTACAGGCACTTAAAAGAAAACAAAAAAAGAAGAAAAAAGACTTTTGATACATTTTGCTACGTGGTGCCCAAGGGAGGAATTGAACCACCGACACAGCGATTTTCAGTCGCTTGCTCTACCAACTGAGCTACTTGGGCAGAAAATAATTGTTTGTAATTTATCATATTTTTATATTTAAAAAAAATAAAAAGCAACTAATCATTGCTACTTTTTTTCCATCCTAAACCACTTAGCATATTATTAACATCATATAATGATAAACCTACAACATTTGTGTAAGAACCTTTAATCTTTTTAACAAACATAACACCGAAAGATTGGATGGCATAACCACCTGATTTAAGAATACCGTCTCGAAGAAAAGTGTTATTATTTAATTCTTCCTTTGAAATTCTTTTAAAAAAAACTTCAGTTTTTACTAATCTTGTAACAATTTTTTTTTTTGGTGATACTATGCATATACTGCCATACACAAAATGTTTTTTTCCTGATAATTCATTTAAATATAATTTTATTTTATCTAATTCGTTTGTTTTTTTATAAATTTTTCCAGCTCTACAAACTACTGTATCTGCTGCAATTATAAAATGATTCTTGCAAACTTTGTCATTTATTACACTCAATGCTTTAAGTTTTGCAATATTTTTAAAGTTGTCATTTTCATTTTTAAAGTGTGATTCTTCATCATAATTATGTTCAATAATATGATCAGGTTTTATTCCAATCTGCTTAAGTAGGTCTAACCTTCTTTTGGAGGAGGAGGCTAATATAATTTTACTTTTAAGAGCCAAAGCTAACTTATTTAAACCTAAAGGTTATTCTTCCTTTTGTTAAATCATAAGGGGTCATTTCTACGGTTACCCTATCTCCAGCTAGTACTCTAATTCTGAACTTTCTCATTTTTCCTGCAGTATGAGCTATAATTTCATGATCATTATCAAGTAGAACTCTGAACATTGCATTAGGCAACAATTCTTTTACTGTTCCATTGAATTCCATCACTTCTTCTTTTGCCATAAAATCCCCTTTTACATTCAATATTATTATTTAATCAATAAATCAAGGTATTTATTCCTTATTTTCAATCCGGGTTCTTATAGAAAGGGCATGAGCTCCAAGTCCTTCTTCCTCAGCAAGGTTGATTGCATCAGGACCTATTTTCTTCAAACTATTAAAACTACATTTTACTAAAGACGTTCTTTTCATAAAATCAAGAACGTTTAAACCGGATGAGAATCTAGAGGTTTTATTTGTGGGTAGAACGTGGTTTGGTCCGGCTATATAGTCCCCAATTGCCTCAGGTGTATATTTTCCAATGAATATAGCTCCTGCATTATTTATTTTTTTTAGAAATCTTTCACAATTCTTAAAACTCAGTTCTAAATGTTCTGGAGATATCTCATTTATGAGTTGAATTGAATCACGTATATTTTGCACTAGAATAATTGCCCCAAAATTTTTGCAACTTGCCTCTGCTATCCTCCGTCTTTCAAGTTTTTTTAATTCTTCATTAAGACATTTGTTTACACTGTTAGCAAAATTTATGTCATCAGTTATTAATATTGACTGTGCTAGTTCATCATGTTCGGCCTGAGATAGTAGGTCAATAGCAATATGTTTTGGATTATTATATTTGTCAGCAACCACTAAAATTTCTGAGGGTCCAGCAATCATATCTATTCCGACAGTTCCAAAAACTTGTTTTTTTGCTGAAGCTACGTACGCATTTCCTGGACCACAAATTTTATCTACTTTTTTTATAAACTTTGTTCCATACGCTAAAGCTGCTACTGCTTGTGCACCCCCGATTTTGTAGATTTCTTTAATTTTTAAAAGTTTAGCCGCTGCCAAAATTGTAGGATTAACAAAGCCACTTGGAGTTGGAACAACCATTACTATTCTTTTAACACCTGCAACTTGTGCTGGTATTACGTTCATAAGTACAGATGATGGATAAGACGCTTTTCCACCTGGAACATAGCAACCTACAGAACTGACGGGGTGCCATTGTACGCCTAAAGAGACCCCTTCATTGTCAGTATATAGTTCATTTTTTGGCAGCTGTCTTTTATGATAATTCCTTATTCTTGACATTGCATGTCTTAAAGCCTTTAATACTTTTCTATCAGTAATTTTAAAAGCTTGTTCTATCTCTTTAGTGCTCACAACTAAATTATCAAATTTTTTTATTTTAAAATTATCAAACTTTATTGTGTAATCAACTATTGCATTATCTGATTTTTTTTTTTACATTTTCAATGATTTCTCTTGATATACTGTCTATATTTTTCCCCGTAGATTCCCTATTTTTGAATATTTTTAAGAAATCCTGTTTAAAACTTTTTTTATTTTTATCTATTATTTTAAGCATAAATTACTTTCTCAAATTTCTTTATCCATTTTGAAATTTCTTTATTCATTACTTTATAAGCAACTTTATTTACTATTAGTTTAGAAGTAATATTCATTAAAACCTCTGTCTCTTCAAGCTCATTTTCTTTAAGAGTATTCCCACTAGAAACCAAATCAGCTATTACCGAACACATGTTTAGTTTTGGAGCGAGTTCAATCGCTCCATTCAATTTGATACATTCAGCTCTTATTCCTTTATTAGCATAAAAATTTGTGATTATACTTTTATACTTTGTGGCAACCATAATATGACCAATTTTAGAGTTTTTGTCATAATTTTCTCCTTTTCTTTTAGCGATCGATAATCTACATTTCCCAATTTTTAAATCTAAGACAGAATAAATTTGTTCATAATTAAATTCGCTTAATACATCGTTTCCAACGACACCTATCTGAGCAGCTCCAAAAGCTACAAATGTAGCTACGTCAAAGGCTCTAACTCTTATCAGTTTGAGATTATTATAATTTGTATTAAAAAATAATTTTCTAGAATCTTCATTGAAAAATTCTTTCTCTGCATTGATTTTAGCTTCTTTCAGAATTGGTATCAATTCATCTGATATTCTGCCTTTAGGTAAAGCAATAATGATTTTATTTTTCATCCTAACTCTTTAATCTTTTAATTTGAGCATTACAATTAGATAATTTTTTTTCAAGATTTTCATATCCTCTATCCAAATGATAAACCCTTCTTATTATGGTTTCGCCTCTAGCCATCAGACCTGCTATCACTAGTGAAGAAGATGCTCTTAAATCCGTTGCCATCACCGGTGCTCCATAAATATTTTTTTTACCACGTATATAAACTTTCGAACCTTTAATATTTATATCTGCTCCCATTCGATTTAATTCTGAAACATGCATGAATCTATTTTCAAATATTGTTTCCTCTATAACCGAAAGACCCTTGGATCTTGAAAGTACCGCCGTTAATTGGGCTTGAAGATCAGTTGGGAATTCTGGAAAAGGCCCAGTCTTAATATTTACTTTATCCAGAAGTATATTTTTTGATTCTACAAGCAGCGAATTATTATTTTCATATTTAAATTGTAAATTAGTAAAAAGTTCAAGAGTTTTTTTTAAATTTTGAATTACTGAATTATTTAGTTTTTTTATTTTTAAGCTACCAGAACATCCTAATAAAGCTAAAATATAAGTTCCAGCCTCAATTCGGTCTGGCATAACAGAAAAATTACATCCTGTTAATTTTTTTTTTCCAAAAATCTCTAATTTTCTAGAACCAACTCCTTTTATTTCTGCTCCCATTTTATTTAAACAATTACATAAATCCTCTACCTCAGGTTCCATCGCAGCATTTTTAATTATAGTTTTTCCTGTAGCCAATGTGGCTGCCATTAATATATTTTCGGTAGCGCCCACTGAAGAGAACGGCAAATCTATTTCAGTTCCAAATAATCCTTTTTTAACGTTTCCTTTAACATACCCACCCTCAATCTCGAAATTTGCTCCTAGTTTCTCTAATCCAACTAAATGCATATTTATTGGTCTTGAACCTATTGCACATCCTCCTGGCAAAGATACTTTAGCACTTCCATACCGAGCTAGCAAAGGTCCAAGTACAAGAAAAGAAGCTCTCATTTTTCTTACAAGATTATAATCTGCAAAGATATTTTTTGGTTTTTTACTTATAATCTTTATTTCATTTTCAGAGAAAGAATATTCTGAGTTTAATGATTTTAATAAGCTTAACATTGACGTTACATCTGAGAGCTTTGGGACATTTGATAAACACATTTGGTCATCTGTTAATAAAGTGCAAGCTAATATAGGCAGAGCTGAATTTTTCGAACCACTTATGCTTATTTCACCTTGCAAGGGTTTACCACCTTTGATTTGAATTTGATCCATTAACTATAATTTTGGAAGAGTTACACCAGTCTGATTCATATATTTGCCTTTTCTATCAGCATAAGAATTCTTGCACTCTTTATCACTTTTAAAAAAAAGAAACTGAGCGGCTCCTTCGTTAGCATAAATTTTAGCAGGTAGGGGAGTAGTATTTGAAAATTCCAATGTTACTTGTCCTTCCCATTCAGGTTCTAGGGGTGTAACATTTACTATTATACCACATCTAGCATAGGTTGATTTACCAACACAAATTACAAGCACATTACGAGGAATTCTGAAATATTCAACAGTTCTTGCTAAAACAAAACTATTTGGCGGTATTATGCAATAGTCAGCCTCTTTGTCCACAAAACTTTCACTTAAAAAATTTTTTGGATCTACAGTGACTGAGTCAATGTTGGTAAAAACTTTAAATTTATTGGAAACCCTTGCATCATAACCATAAGAAGAAAGACCATAGGATAGCACACCATCTTTCTTTAGACTATCTTCAAAAGGTTCTATCATATTTTTGGAAATCACTTGTTGTTTTATCCAATGATCAGGCATTATAGACATTATTTTTTACCTTTTTTTCTTCTGTAGAGATTTTCTCTAAGTTGTTTTATTCTGTCTTCAATAGTTTTACTCGATTTTTTTTTTTTTGAAATTTTCTGTATTCATTTTATATTCTAATTAAGTATTTAAGAAAAGAGAATTATCACAGTTCATTATATTTTTTTGAAACACCTTTGCATAATTTCACTGGATACTTTTTTTCATTCTTTTTTATTTTGTTTAAACACGCAACTTCGAGATTTATATTTGCAATATCGGCAAACCTTATCAAATAAAGTAATATATCTGCAACTTCGTCTGATATTCTTTCGAATGTTTTTTCATCTGTTATTTTTTTATTATTTTCCCATTGAAAGATTTCAAGTAATTCTGATGCCTCTACCGATAGGGCACAAGCTAGATTTTTAAGATTATGAAATTTATCCCAATCTCTATTTTTTGAAAATTTTCTCAGTAAAAGCTTTATTTTTTTCTCATTCATTCATGTATGATAAATTAATAATAACTATAAGTCATAAATATCTATTTTTTTTTATAGAAAACTAAATTTGCGTTTTTTTTCAAATTTAATATAGTTTAAATAAAAAAGGATTTATTTTTTGAGTGAAAAACTATATTGCCCAAAATGGATTTTCGATATAGCAGTTGTGGATACAGCTAATAATTATCTTTTAAAAGATATTTCCATAGATATTTCAGCAAAAAAATATGTAAGAGGGTTAAATGCACATTATCAAGAAATAAAACTTTTAGAAATAAAATATGGAGCAGAAGCTATTATTTCTTTTTTAGGTCAAATAAAAAAACCATTGTTTGAGCCTTGCGAAGGTTTGAGGCAGTTCCTATATTTTACTTTGAAATTTGAAAAGAGATTTTTTTTATCAAGAAAAAGATTTAAAAAGCTAATAGGTTCTCCTTTCGATGGAACTAAGAAAAAAGAGTACAACGAGGATAAAACACTTGCTGACTTTAAAAAATATATATATTCATTGAGAGCTGATCTAGTAGAAAAAGCTCCAATGAGTTGGACTATTGCTGATGATGAGGAGGAGGACTTGCAATTTTTAAAGCCTTTGTTAACAGATAACCTTTTAGATTCAATTTAAATTGTGCCCTTATAGTTTAATGGTAAAATACGGTCTTGGTAAGACTGAGCTTCCTGGTCAGTACAGGGTAAGGGCACCAAAATAAAAATTATGAGAAAAAGAAAAATTGATTATTGGAGATGGTTGGGGTTTTTATTGGCAGTTATTGGTGCGATAATTTTAGGAAACGCCAACATTAACTCGCAATGGCTGGGTTGGACTATTTGTTGTTTATCCTGTATGATTTGGATTAGTATGGGAATAAAAGATAAAGACGTTCCAAGGACTTTGATGGAAGTTATGTACTTTTTTTTAGGTCTAAGAGCAACAGTAAGTTGGTTAAATTACATATAGCAATGAATAATAAAAATCTTACTAGAAATATTTTTTTAGCTTTTGTATTTGGTATTATTGTTGGAATAACTTTTAATTTTTCAAAAAATATTTTTCCTAATATATTTGAAATTGGAACTGAAAGTTTTTTTAACCTAGGTGGTTTAATATTCCTAAAACTTTTGAAAATGTTAGTAGTACCTATAGTTTTTTGTTCTTTAATTTGTGGAGTTTGTAATCTAAACGATTTCTCAAGTTTGGGGAGAATCAGCGTTAAGACTATTATTTTGTATATTTTTACGACCTCTGTTGCAATTACTCTTGCTTTAGTAATAGCATCGTTCTTGAATCCAGGTCTTAGTAATAATAGTTCAATATCAGAACAAATAGTCGAACTTTCAAATGCCCCAAAACTATCTGAGGTTTTTATAAATATTATTCCGCAAAATCCTTTTAAAGCACTAGTAGACGGAAATATGCTTCAAGTGATTTTTTTTGCTTTAATACTAGGTAGTGCTATTTCTTTATGTAAACAAAAAGGGAGTATAATTGCGAATTTTTTTATTAGTCTTAACGATGTAGTGCTTAAAAGTTTAAGTATAATAATGTTTTTTGCACCAATCGGCATTTTCTGTTTAATTGCAAACACATTTTCAACTCAAGGTTTTGAAATGATAATAGAATTAAGTAAATATTTTTTTACAGTTGTTCTTGTTTTATTTTTGCACATGTTTTTTTTTTATGGTTCATTAGTAAAAATTTTAGGTAAATTGTCCCCTATTGTTTTCTTTTTTAAGATGAAAGAGGCGATTTTTTTTGCTTTCTCAACTTCTAGTAGTAGCGCAACAATCCCCATAACTTTGAAAAATGTAAAAGAGAATCTTGGTGTAAAAAATAAAGTAGCATCTTTTACCATACCTCTTGGTTCAACAATAAATATGGATGGAACTGCAATTATGCAGGGCGTAGCTACTATATTTATAGCAAACATCTATTCACAAAATTTATTCTTTACAGATTTCTTGATGATAATTGTTACAGCAACACTAGCATCCATCGGAACAGCTGGTGTTCCTGGTGTAGGATTAATAATGCTAGGAATGGTATTAAGTCAAGTAGGATTACCGCTTGAAGGCATAGCAATAGTGATGGGTGTAGACAGATTTCTTGATATGTTAAGAACATCGGTTAACGTCTCTGGAGATGCAATGGTAAGTTTAGTAATAAATAATTCAGAAAAAACATAAGTTAAATGTGGTTTACAGTAGAAGCTGAGGTATTTTTATTTGGAAAAGAAATAGAGTATGTGGATGCAGACTGCAAAGAAACTGCTGAAATTATTGTATCTCAAAGATTAAAAAAAAGATTCAATTATTCTGATGGACAAGTACAAATAATCTCATGCAAAAAATTTGAAAATTAGATATTTTGAGTATCTTGAAAAATAAATTTTTTACCACAAGGTTTTCCCACTATTTTGTTTTGAAACATAACTACCTTACCCCTTATAATAGTTATCACTGGCCATCCTTTTACTTTTATACCATCGTATGGTGTCCAACCTGATTTACTTTGAATCCATTTATTTTCAATCTTACGTTCTTTTTTTAGATCTACAATAGTAAAGTCTGCATCATAATTTTTTTCAATTTTTCCTTTACCTAATATTTTGTAAATTTTAACAGGATTTTCACAAACTAATCTGACCATATCGACTAATGAAAACTTTTTTTGGTTTACAAAATTCAAGAGAATAGGAATCATTGTTTGTACACCTGTCATGCCTGAGGGAGAGTTTGGATACATTTTTTTTTTCTCCTCAAAAGTATGAGGGGCATGATCAGAACCTATAATATCTATAGTCCTATCATTAATTGCCTTCCATAAAGCCTTTTTATGTTCAATATTTCTTATTGGAGGATTCATTTGAGCAAGTGAACCTAGTCTTTGATAGCAATCAGGAGAGTGAAAAAATAAGTGTTGCGGAGTTGCCTCACATGTTAAAAATTTCTTATTTTTTTTTATTAAATTTAATTCATCAATAGTAGAAATATGGAGTATGTGTACATTTTTGTTATCGATATGCTTAACCATATTTAAAATTCTTTTAGTACTTTGAAAAGCTGTTTTTTCATCTCTCCATTTTTCATGAAAATAAATATTAATTTTTTCATCTTTCAAGATTTTCTTTCTTTCAGCTAAACGATACTCATCTTCACTATGAATTGCTATCTTTCTACTTGAGTTCTTCATAATTTTTTTTAAATTATTATCATCTTCAACTAATAGGTCACCTGTAGATGACCCCATAAAAATTTTAACACCACAACATCCGGGCATTTTTTCTAATTCATTGATTTTTTCGATATTTTCTTTTGCCGCACCAATATAAAAACCATACTCACAAAAGGAATTTGACTCTGCTAATGCAATTTTTTTTTCAAATTCTATTCTATTAATAGTAGGAGGTTTTGTGTTCGGCATTTCAAAAATACCAGTAATACCACCCATTATTGCTCCCTTTGTGCCATGTAAAATATCTTCTTTATGAGTCAGACCAGGTTCTCTAAAATGTACTTGAGTATCAATACACCCTGGTAAAACGTGCAGATTTTTAACATCGATATTTGTTTTTGCTTTTAAATTTGATGAATTTCCAAGATAAGATATTTTTGAATTTTTTATACCTAGATTTATTTTTTCTATTTTTCCTGACGGCAGAAAAACATTTCCATTAATTAAAGCTAAATCTAAAGTTTCACTCATCACTAATTCATATTACTTAAAGTTACCAAAATATCAAAAGTATTACCCTTTGCTACATTATAACCAACATTTGCATCATGCCAAAGAGCAAAGAAAATCAATCTCCAAATAACGGTAATTGAGTTTTTATTCTTCCCCAAACTTAAACATAAGTTTTTAATTTCATGTTCAGGAAAAATAGTGTTCAAACATTTAATTTTAGGTAATATTTCTGAAAAAAAAATTTTATACTTTGGGAGCCATAAAGTTATAGGAACTGTGAAACCTGCTTTTTTCTCGAATGAATTAAAAAAGCTTAAATTTTCCTTTAAAAAATTTCTAATATATAATTTACCAATTCCATTATTAATTTTTATTTTATCATCTACAAGAAAAAGATTCTTAAACATATCAATATCAACAAATGGTGTTCTACCTTCAATGCCGTGTGCCATCAAACATCTATCTAGTTTGATTAATAAGTCGTTTGGTAACCATTCTTCGAAATCAAAAAATTGAGCCTTTTGTAGTTTAGTTAACTTTTTATTCTTTATGTTTTCTTTAACGAACTCAATTGAAAAGTTCCAACCACATAAATATTTTTGTAATCTATTTAATTTATTAAAAGTTCCTTTAGAAAGAAAATCTTTTGTTTTATTTCTATACCTTCCGTACCCCCCAAAAAGTTCATCTCCTCCTTCACCTGTTAATACAACTTTTACTTCATTTTTTGCAATACTAGCAAGCTTATATGTCGGTACACTTGCATAGTCAATAATCGGATCATCCATAATATTAGCTACTTTGGGTAAATAATCCCAAAAATCTTTTTCTGAAAAATCAACAATTGTTAATTCAGAATTAAATTTTTTACATAATTTTTTTAAATATTCACTTTGTTTTTTATTTTCCTTAAAAGATATTGAATATGACTTAATAGGTTTTGAATTCATTTTTGACATAAAATATAAAATTAAAGAGGAATCGATTCCACCTGAAAAAAAAGCACCATAGGGAACATCGCTTCTTTGATGAAGATTTATAGTTTCTCTTATTTTTTTTGATACAGAACTTTTTTTATAATTAAATTTTTTAAGATGACTTAATTTGTTAAATATTTCACTTTTTATTATTTTATTATTTTTTACGATAATAATCTCACCTGGTCTTAATCTGTAAATTGAATGAAATATTGTTTCTCTACCAGTACAAAATTGAAATTCTAATAGCTCATTTCTTTTTCTTTCTTTGATTCTTGGTTTAGCAAATGTAGATTTTGTAATAGCTTGAATTTCTGAACTAAATAAAAACCCATTATTCAAGCAACAAAAATATAAGGGCTTAATTCCAAAAGGGTCTCTTCCAAGAATTAAAATATCTTCTTTCAAACTATAAATTGCAAAAGCATACATTCCTCTTAATCTTTGAAAACCAGAAGTGCCAAATCTTTTGTAAACAGCTAGAATAGATTCTGAATCAGATTTAGTTTTATAGTTATAAATTTGCTCATTTTTTCTAAGTTCTGGATCATTATAAATTTCACCATTGGCAACTAATACTAATTCGTTATTTCTTATTGGTTGATTTCCTCCAGATATATCTATTATTGATAATCTTTTGTGAAACATTATCACTTTATCACTCTTGAATATACCCGAACCATCTGGGCCTCTGTGTGATAGTAGTCTGTCCATATGTTTTGCTTTTTTTAAATCAAACTGGTTCAAACTTGTTTTCATAAGTCCGCTAATACCGCACATTATTTCATTACTCCTTTAAAGAAATTTAAATATTTTCTAGATATTACTTCCTCTGAATATTTTCTTTTAAACTCATTATATCCATTCTTTATAATATTTGACCTTAATTTATGATTTTCCTCAATCATTCGAATACATTTTAAAAACTCCTCTAAATTATTATGATTATATTTTAGTCCATTTTTTTTGTGCGTTATTAATTCTTTTGGTCCCATTACATTTGATGCTAGAACTGGAATTTGATGAGCCCATCCTTCTAATATTACATTTCCTAATGGTTCAATTTTTGAAGAACAAACAAGAAAATCAGCGGTATTATAAAATTTCGATACATCATTTGACCAATTAATTAACTTTAATTTGTGCTGTACGTTATATTTTTTTGAAATTTTCAAATATTCCCTTTTAAGGGTTCCGCTTCCAACTAACCATAAGATATAATTATCACTTAAAAAGTTTAATGATTTTATTAAAAAATCAAAACTTTTATTTTCATGAAATCTGCCTAAGCCAAGCAAAATTTTTTTATTTTTTGGAGTACAAAATGAATTTTTTTCAATTATAGTATTACTATTTTTTTTTACGAAGTTAGGAAGAAATTTAACTTTTTGTTTATCCCATCCCTGATCAATCAAATAATTTCTTATGCCTGAAGTATTTGCAATAAGATAATCACAGTTAAGGTAATTTTTAATTTTATAGTATCCTCCAAGTCTCCCTATAAAGATTGAGGAACCATTTACATTTTCGGGTAAACTTTTCGATGCCCTATTCATCCAGGTTAAAACAATATTAGGTTGAAAATCATTTAAAATTTTTTTTATTTTTTCTTTTGTATATGCTGTGAGAAGGTTTATAAAAAATAATTGTTCAACTTCAATTTTATGTTTTTTTAAAAGAAAAAAACGCTTTTCATTTTTTTTAATAATCACTTTTAATTTGATGTTATCTCTTTTTTTTAAGGATATTGATAATCTCTCAAAAAAACTCTCTGCACCACCATTCTCAGAACCAGAAATTATATTTAAAATTCTTAATTGATTATCTTCTTCCATAATATAGCTATATCACCCCAAGATTTGATAAGTTTATTGTTTTTATAAATATTACCACTTATTTGTTTCCATAAATTTTTATTCTTAAGTAGTTCCACTGTTTTATCACTAAATGAAAGATTGTTTTTACAGACAAATCCTGTAACTTTGTTTTTAACCCTCTCATTCATGCATCCATAATCACAGACAACTGCAGGTATACCTAGAGCCTGTGCCTCTGCAACAGCCATACAAAATGTTTCTTCCTTACTGCCTTGATATAAAAAAATTTGTGCTTTTAAGATTTTTTTTTTCAAATTAACTCTATTAAGTGGCTTAAATAAACGTACTCCCATATTTCTTAATCTTTTTGCTCTATCAAGAATATATTTAATTTTATCTGCATGCTTAATTCCAAATTTACCATAAGTTTCTGCACCCGAGTATATGTGTAATTCAGCCTTAGGGACTTTTTTAAATACATCATATTCCCATCTATCAAGTAACCAGTTAAGCCCTCTAAGTGGATTAGATGTAAAAATTGCAATAGGTCTTTTGGGAACAACTACTTTCGGACTTTTTATAAAAGCATTATCGATTCCATACGGAATTACGTGTCTATTTTTTGAAGGTGCCCACTTAGGATATGTTTTTAAGTGATAATTACTTGAAAATACAATTTTTGTAGGATTTAAAAATAATTTTGAAAGATACCTAAATTTAAGTAAATAGTCAGCAGGATTGTGTATCCAAAAAATTCTGTTACTACATTCTTTTCTAAAATTTAAAAATTTATCTCCTCTATTTAAAATAAGCACATCAAATTTTTCATTTTTTATTTTTGGCGTCAATTTCTCCCAAAAAACTCCATAATGATAACCAATATTTCTACAATTATTATAAACTTTAATTTCGTAAAACTTTGCTAGTGATTCAACCATTGATACAAAGGCATTTTCTGCACCTCCTGAAGGATTTTTTCTGACAGTAATCGAATCAAATTCAATTCCATCGTCAATAATAAGAATTTTTTTCATTTCTTTTCAAATTTTTATATTTTATATAAGATATTAAGGGATATAAAGATGCCATTAAAGCTATCATAAAACCAATTTTATTTTCTTTGTATCCATTTCTTCGAATATAACTTTTCCAAAATCTTGAGAAAAGTCTTCTGATATTTCTAGTAAGAGAATCATCAATTTTGTTGAAAAATAAATCTTCAGATCTTGCTGTAGAGTAACTATCTAGCTTGACAATCATATCTGAAACACTTTTACAATAAAAATGGTTTATTGGATTATTTAAAATATGACCTTTGGTTCCCAACAATTCAATTTTAGGGTGGACTCTTTCATTACCCCAAATTTTCATTTTATTTCGAAATAATCCTGGATAAGCTGACTTTCCGAAATATGCGCCCCAGCCAAATTTTACAAGTTTTTTTCCGATAAAGTTATTTACAGGAATTAAATGATAATCAAACTCACTATTTGTTACACAAGTAATTATTTCATTTTGCAACAACTTTGGAACTCTTTCGTCTGCATCAATTTCTAAAATCCATTCCGCACTACATTTTTTTATTCCGAAATTTCTTCTTCCACCCTCAAGCATCCATGAACCTTTAAAAATTTTGTCAGTGAATTTTCTTGCAATTTTTTCAGAATTATCAGTACATTTATCAAGAATTACGACAATTTCGTCAGAAAATTTTAAAGTCTGCAAACAATCATATAATTGTTTTTCTTCATCATTTATAACAACCAGTGCGGAAATTTTTTTCATTATACCTTACTTATTTTTTTATAAAATGCTACGAAAGTATTCTCAACCTTAGCAACCTCAAGCCCCAACATTAAACTTTTTGAGTAGCTATAATGAAAATTTCTTTCATTCATCAATTCTTCTGGCTTTTTTGGTGTTGAGATTGTAATATTTTTTTTACCCCATGGATGATATTGCTCTACTGAACTTGGGCCAAAAAGTCCTACTGTTGGGACTCCTATAGCTGCTGCAAGATGCATTAATCCCGAATCGTTTCCAATAAAACAATCACATTTTTTTAGAAAATAACAAATTTCATAAAGTTCTAGAGCCCCAGAAAAATTTTTAACTTCAGAATTTTTGAATTTATCTGAAATTTCTTTTAATTCACGATTTTCTTCTCTTGATCCTAATAATATAAAAATTACGTTTGTGAATAACTTAAGTTTTTTTAAGTTTTTTATTAATTTAACAAAATATTCTTTTGGCCATTTTTTTCCAATCCAATTAGCAGAGGCTCCAACTGCAATAATTTTTTTTTTTTTTTGAAGCTCTATTAAATTTTTAAACTCCGCTGACTTTTTTATAATCTTATTATCAAAATCTATGTAAGGAGTAATTATTTTATTTCCTAATAGATTTGATATAGATTCTACCTTATGAATTTTTTTATTTTTGTTTGAATAAATTTTTTTGCTTTTAGAAAATAAAAAATAACTTATTCCCGTGCCTCGTAAATCAACAATTAAATCCCAAAAATTAAAAAAAACTTTTTTCCAAAGAAAAAACCAATGAAGCGAAAACTTCTTTTTATTTAATTTTATCAAACAAGAAATGTTTTTAAAAAATTTAAATAATTCAAAAGGTATCTCGCCACAAACGAATGTTATTTTTACTTCTGGATGTTTCTTTTTATAAAAATTAGGTATTCCTGAAGATAAAATTGAATCGCCTAAACGATTTGATGATATTATTAAAATTTTTTTCATAAAATACTTAACTATTGAACTAGAGTATATAAAAATTATTATAATAAATATGATAAAAGAAAATAAATATTTTAAGTTTGATAAAAATACTTTTATTAAAATTGATGGAGAGGATTCGTACAAGTTTATTCAAGGTTTAATTACAAATGATATTTATAAGTTAAATGAAGAAAGTATTTACACTTGTCTACTTAGTCCACAAGGAAAATTTCTTTGTGATTTTTTTATATCAAGTTATGATAAATGTTTATTGTTGGAAAGTGATTCAAACAATCAAGAATTTATTCTAAATAAATTAGATATTTTTCGGCTCAGGTCAAAAGTTTCTCTTAATAAATACAACAAATTTAAAAGTATAGTAATTAATGAAAAGTATTTAGAGAAACTTTCTAAAATTTCAGAGGAAATAGATTTTATATATTTTAAAGACCCCAGAAAAAAATTTCCAATTATTAAAATTTACGCAGACTCAAAAAACCTAGACCAAATTTTAAAACAACTTAACCTCACAAGTTTGAGTTACGAAGAATATAATAATATAAGACTAGAAAAATCAATTCCTGACTTCACAATAGATATTGAAGCTGGCAAATCCCTGCTTTTAGAAATTGGTTTTGATAAACTCGATGGGATAGATTGGGAAAAAGGCTGTTATATGGGACAAGAATTAACTGCGAGAACAAAATATAGAGGAAATTTAAAAAAAAAAATTTTTGGGTTTTTAGTCAGTGGTAAAGTTAAAAACAAGAATATTTTTTTTGAAAATAAAGAAATAGGTTTTTTAACAAGTTATAATTCAAACTACGCAATAGGAATAGTTAAAATTAATGAAACAAATTTTTGTATTAATTCTAAAGCCTTTATGAATTGTGATGGAGCAAAGCTTATACCCTTTATTCCTGAATGGATGAAAGATTGAAACTATTTTAATGTTATATTTATTTTTTTTTTTAATTTTTCCAAAGTTTTGAAAGGTTCAGATGTGTAATGAATAAAATTTTGTAGTTTAGTAAATCCTGAGAAACCATACTCATTTTTAAGACTTTTGTTAATCCATTTTATATCTTGTGATTTTCGAATACTTAATAGATCATCACCTTTATTTAACCACTTCCACCTAACATCTAGATTCTTTCTTAAGTTATCAAAACCCGTATTCAAGTGAGATGAAACAGAACATATTTTTATATCCCACTCTGATGAATTATTAAAATAGGACTTACTTTGATTTAAATCAGACAAAGTAATATTACTTAATTCTTTTAAATCACCTTTTGTAACAACTATTAAATCAGGAATTTCAATAATACCGGATTTCATGAACTGAAGAATATCACCGCTTCCTGGTTGTACACAATATACAACGGTATCAACAACGTTTTCAATACTCACCTCTGATTGACCAACTCCTACGGTTTCAATTATCAAAACATCAAAAATAGATCGCATCACTATAGTTGACGGATAAGTAAGTTCAGCAATACCTCCTAAAAAATCTTTTGCAGCCATTGATCTAACAAATACTTTATGATCTTTGGGATCAATATCAAACCTTGCTCTATCACCCAATAAGGCTCCACCAGACCTCATAGAAGAGGGATCAACAGCAATAACTCCCACGGAAAAGTTTTTTTTTCGAAGGGTCAAAATCAAATTATTAATTAGTGACGATTTTCCAACACCTGGAGGGCCTGTTATTCCTATTACGTGACTCCTTGCGTTCTTATGGTATGAGTCAAGTTTTTTTATCACTGATAATGAGTTGCTCTGAACTTCGATTAATTCTAAAATTCTAGATAATTCAATCTTCTTTTTCAGGGAAAAGTAATTATTCATCATTGTTCTTTTTTAGAAGTGAAAATAAACATTTACTCTCAATTATCTCTCTACTAAATTTTAGTAGATTATATCTATTGTCACTAATATTATTCTCATCGCAGTTTACTTTGACTTTTTCGAAAAATAGATTAATTGGGTTTGTTAAGGAGGTTAAGCTTGATAAGTAAGATTCAAATCCGTTACTATTTTCAAATTTTTCTTTAATATTTAAAACTTTTTTTAATAAATTTTTTTCTTCTTTAACTATCAGAAATTGTTTATTAATTTTCGTTGTAGACTTTTTAGATTTATCAACAAACGAATTAAGTCTATGAAATGATATGATAAATTTGATGCCATTATTAGATTTAAGGAAATTTGATAGTAATTTACAGTTTTTAAAAATTTGAAAAGGATTTAAAACATTCCTATTTAGAAAAGAATTGATGATGTCTTCTCTAAACCCTAATTCCTTCATATAAATAAAAAGTCTTGTATTAATAAAATTTCTTATTTCTAAAATAGTTAAGTTATCTTTTTTTTTTTCAAATTTAAAAAAAGATAAGCTTTTATAAATCAGATCATTTAATTCAATATCAATTTTATTATCGATTAATATTCGAATTAAACCAAGGGAAGCTCTTCGAATTCCATAAGGATCTTTTGAACCTGAAGGTTTTTTATTGCTTAAAAAAGTTGAAATAATTTTATCAATTTTTTCTGCTACTGCCAAACAAATTGAAAAAATTAATGTTGGTACTTTTTCGTTAAATCCGGGTCTATATTGTTCAATTAAAGCTAGTGAACTTTTTTTTGAAAAACCCTCTTTATTTGCATAAAAATTTCCTACGTATCCCTGCAGATTTGGAAACTCATTTACCATCTCAGTAGTAAGATCACACAAACAAAAGCTTGATATAAGATCTTGTTCTTTAGTAAAAGTAAAATTCATTAGTTTACCAACATATTTAGAAATTTTAGAAATTCTATTTGATTTTTGTCTCAAATTACCTAGTTTTTCAAAATATATAATTTCCTCTAACATTTTAATTCTATCAACTAATTTAATTTTAGAATCCTCTTTAATAAAAAATAAGGCATCATTAAAACGGGCTCTTAAAAGTCTTTCATGTCCTTTTTTTATTTGATTTGTTTTGTCAATTTTGTGATTTGTAACAAAAGCGAATAAATTGCTTAAATTACCTTTATTGTCTTTAAATGAAAAATATTTTTGCTGTCCAGAAACAATTGAAATAATAAAATTTTCGGGCATCGTGAAAAATTCCTTATCAAACCGACCATACATTATATTAGGATTCTCAACTAATCTCGAATTTTCACTAATTAACTTATCGTCTGGTTCAAAATATAAATCATATTTTTTGCAAATAATTTTTAATTTAGATTTTATGATTTTTTCTCTATTTTCTTGCTCAAGAATAACATTATTTTTTTTTAAAAAAATATTATAATCTAAAAATGTTTTACACTTTACGTGATTATTATTGAGCACATAATTACCATAAATTACATTATTTGAATTAATGCCGGCAAAAGAAAAAATCACTACTTTTCTATTAAATATGCAAAAGATAGATTTTATCGGTCTTGCCCACTTTTCACTCAGTGACGACCACCTCATTGATTTTCTCCATTTAACTTCTTTCAGTAAAATAGGGATCGAACTTTGAAAAATATCAAACACACTTTGTTCTGGAACTTCTTTTTCATAAAAGTAATACTCTTTATCATTTACATTTTTTATCATTAAATTTTTTTTTAAAATGTTATTAGATTTTAAAAAACCTAATACAGCTGTTTCTTTTGAATTCACCATAGGGCCTCTGATTGATTTTAAAACCTTTTTTTTCTTCTCAGGTAGATTTGAAATAAAAATAAAAAATCTTCGAGATGTAGTAAGAATTTTTATATTTGCAAAAGAAATGTTTTGGATTTTTAAAAAAGTTTCAAAAACTGATTGTAATTTTTTTTCTCCTTCAATCTGAGAATTAGGCGGCAAATCCTCACAAAATATTTCAAGTAATAAATCAGGCATTTTTTGAAACTTTCAGGAAGTTCTCACAGCATAATTTAGACAAGTTTCTTATCTTAAGAATATATGATTGTCTTTCAGAGACAGAAACTAAACCTCTTGAATCAAGTAAGTTAAAGATATGGCTAGCTCTTATACAATATTCATATGCTGGCAAATGTAAATTTTTCAATAAAAGTTCTTCGCAAGTCGACTCATAGTTACTAAAACTTACTAATAATAGGTTTTTTGAAGCTTGGTTAAAGTTAAAATCTGAAAATTGCTCTTCGTTTGATAAAAATAATTCTCTATATTTTATACCTTCTTTATTCCACGTTATATCAAAAACATTTTCGACTTGTTGTACAAACATTGCAATTCTCTCTAACCCATAGGTAAACTCTACGCTTACAGGCTTGCAATCAAAACCACCTATTTGTTGAAAGTAGGTATATTGAGAAATTTCCATTCCATTACATTGAATTTCCCAACCCAGTCCAGCAGCGCCCAAAGTTGGACTTTCCCAGTCGTCCTCAATAAATTTTATATCATTTAATTTTGGATTTATTCCTATAAACTTCAAACTTTCTAAAAATAAATCTTGAGCATTTTTTGGAGAAGGTTTAAGTAAAACTTGAAGCTGATAATAATGTTGTAGTCTATTTGGATTTTTACCATATCTTCCATCGCTTGGGCGTCGACAGGGTTGAACATATACTGTCTTCCATGGTTTTTCTCCTAAACTTCTTAAACAAGTTGCAGGATGAAAAGTAGCTGCACCCATTTCCAAATCATATGGTTGAATCACAACACATTCGTTTTCTGACCAAAATTTTTGTAGTTTAAACACTAGATCTTGAAATGTTAACATTAACTTTTTTAACTCAAACTATTGAAAAATATTATTATAAGCGAATATATTTAAAACTACATTATAAAAATACACAAATGGTAAAACTAAAAATAATTAAAAATGATATCAATAAGTCTGCATCTATTGATAAAATAATAAAATGGTTACATACTGATATTTCTAAAGTTAATAAGACAATCCTAGAAGGCATGTCTAGTAATATACCTTTAATTCCGGAGTTAGCTGGATACATAATTACTTCTGGAGGTAAAAGGATTAGACCAATTCTTACTCTTGCATGTTCGAGACTATGCAAATATTCTGGTGAAAGGCATGTAAACCTTGCAGCTGGAATAGAATTTATTCATACTGCAACCCTTCTACATGATGATGTTGTTGACGAAAGTAATCAAAGAAGAGGTAAGAAAAGTGCTAACTTAGTATGGGGTAACAAATCAAGTATCTTAGTTGGAGATTTTTTACTTAGCAAAGCATTTAGGCTTATAATTGAAGACGGTTCAAATCAATGTCTTGATATTTTATCAAAAGCTTCACTAGAAATTTCTCAAGGAGAAGTCCTTCAACTTTTAACTAATAATAATGTCCAAACAACAGAATCTAAATACCTAGAAGTTATAAATGCAAAGACTGCTGAATTATTTGCAGCCGCTTGTAGCCTTGGTGGGGTGGTATCTGAATGTGGAAAAGAAAAAATAGAGGCCCTATTTGATTTTGGGAGATATCTTGGTATAGCTTTTCAAATCATAGACGATGCACTAGATTATGACCATAAGAATAAAAAGTTTGGGAAAAATATTGGTGACGATTTTAAAGAAGGTAAAGTTTCTTTGCCCATTATACTTGCTTACACGAGAGGCAACAAAAAAGAAAAAGATTTTTTAATTAAAGTAATTAATAAAAATCAACAAGATAAAACTGACTTAGCTAAAGTTTTAAAAATAATTGATAATTATGATATAATTAGAGATTGTGTGAAAAAAGCTAAACATTTTTCAACAATGGCGCAGGATTCGTTGGGTCCTTTTGAAGAATCGTTTGAAAAGAATATGTTACATGAACTTGCAACTTTTGCTTCAAGCAGAACCTACTAAGTATATTTGCATGGAATAAGAATTGCACTTACAGATTATGTATAAAATTATTATAGAAAAACATATAGATTACATTATAATAAAAATTTTAGAGTTTTTCTCAAAAAATTATTTCCTTTTTTTGATAGTTTTTTGTTTGGCTCTTTTTTTAATTTAAAATAATTGTTTCATAAATTAATTTATTGACTAAATTTATATTTATGAATGAAAACAATCGGTTATCTAAAAGATTAAAGAGATACACTAACTTGGGAACATCTGCCGGATTGCTAGCTTTTAAAGTTGCTTCTTCGAAGATTTTTAGCAATCAGTCAAAAGCAGCCAATGATCTAGCAAATATACTTGGAGATTTGAAAGGACCAATTATGAAAATTGGTCAATTATTGTCCACTGTACCTGATTTACTGCCTCCTGAATATACTAACGCACTTACACAGTTACAATCTAACGCTCCACCTATGGGATGGAATTTTGTTAGAAGGAGAATGAGAACTGAACTGGGTTCTGATTGGGAGAAAAAATTTAAATCTTTTGAAAAAGAGCCATTTGCTGCAGCATCCTTAGGCCAAGTTCATAAAGCTATGAATTTGAGTGGTCATAAAATAGTTTGTAAATTACAATATCCTGATATGAATTCCATTGTTGAAGCTGATTTAGTACAGTTAAAACTAATTTTTTCAATATATAAAAGTATAGACCCTAGTATAAATACTTCTAACATTCAAAAAGAAATATCTTCCAGAGTTAGAGAAGAACTTGATTATAAAAGAGAAGGTAAAAACTTACTTTTATACTTTAATGTTTTAAAAAATATTGATGGGGTTAAAGTTCCACAAATTATACAAAATTTATCTACTGATAAACTTTTATGTATGGAATATTTAGATGGAAAAAAACTATTGAATTTTAAAAAAGAAAACCACGATATAAGAAAAGCAATTGCTATTAATATGTTTAAAACTTGGTATTACCCATTCTATAAATCTGCAATTATTCATGGTGATCCACATTTAGGGAACTACTCCGTTGATAAGAATTTAAACATTAATCTTTTAGATTTTGGCTGCGTCAGAATCTTTAGTGCCACTTTTGTAAAAGGAGTAATTGATTTATATTTTGCTATTTTAAACAATAATCAAGAATTAGCTGTTCATGCATATGAAAGTTGGGGGTTTGAAAATATATCAAAAAAGTTAATTGAAATTTTAAATATTTGGGCAAAGTTTCTTTATTCACCTCTACTAGATGATAAAATCAGGAAAATGGAAGATACTAATTCTACTGCATATGGGGCAGAAACTGCATCAAAAGTACATAAAGAGTTAAAAAAAATTGGAGGAGTTAAACCTCCCAGAGAATTTGTTTTTATGGATAGAGCAGCAATCGGGCTAGGGTCAGTTTTTCTACATTTGAATGCAGAAATTAATTGGTATCAACTTTTTCATGAAATGATAGGTGAATTTGATACAGAGAAAGTTAAAAAGTATCAATTTAATCAACTCAAGAAAGTTGGAATCAAATAAAACTTTTTAATTTTTCAACTAGATTTTCTGATTTGGACAACCATTTATCTACCTCCGCCATCGTCGAACTCATTTCTTTTGAACTATCATTCAACCATACTTGAAAACTTTTAAAGTATATAAAAAATAATATAGGTGCTTTAAGAAAATCATAAACGTCTTTACTTTTACCATTAGAAATAGTTATGAATAAATCAAATGATTTAATTAGGGAAAATAATATAGATTGCAATTCTCTATGCTCAAACTTAATTTCCTGTACCAAATTTGACAAACATTTTTTATAGGGCTCTAATTTTTCAAATCTAAGCATGACTAATTCAAATAAATTATCTTTAACAGAATTATTTTTGAATTCTTCAATATCAATTTCTGAAACAACTTCTTCATCAATCATTTTTGAAAAGTCTTTAATAATATCTAGTTTATTATTAAATAAAAACTCAAGATTTTTTAGCTCAATTTTTTTTTCTTCAGAAAGTTTTCTGATTGAAAATCTTTTCCAGCCATTTTTCTCAATTAATTGAAAAGCTTGCTTAATAATTTCATTCTTTTTATTTTGCTTTTTGTTCATTGTAAAAAAAATCAAGTTGTAAATAAAAATAATATATATAGTATATTCATATAGGAAAGTAGATAAATGTTTAATTTAGTTTACTTAAATTAACTCCAACTTATATAATTACAAAAATAATGGATCTCAATGAATTAGAATCAATTATTACTAAGATTCCGGACTATCCAAAACCTGGAATACTGTTTTACGACATTTCGCCTGTTATTAATAATGCTGAAGCCTTTTCTTTTACTATAAATAAGATAAAAGAAAAAATTGTTAGTTATAAAATAGATAAAATTGCAGCTATTGATGCACGAGGATTTATATTTGGAGCTGCCGTTGCACAGAAGATGAATCTTGGACTTACCTTAATTAGAAAAATTGGAAAACTTCCTGGAAAGGTACTAAAAAAAAAATATGATTTAGAATATGGAACTAATACTTTAGAAGCAAACCCTTTATATTTAAATGGGAGAGTTGCACTTATTGACGATTTATTAGCTACTGGCGGGACAGCAAAGGCTTCAATCGAACTAATAAGAGAGTCAGGTGCAGAAGTTACTTGCTTTTGCACATTTATTGAACTTGAATTTTTATCTGGTAAAGATAATTTAGATGTACCATATGAATCAATAATTAAATATTAAAATGACAAGAGATCACAAATTATTTTTAAAATGGTTGCTTCAGTTTAGTCTAATTTTCTTTTTCTTTTATTTTATCTGGGATCAAGGTTTAATAGGTGAACTTATATCGAAAGATAGAAGTTACATAACAAGCACTATATTAATAATTTTTTTGATAATATGTTGCCATTGTGCTTATGCAACATTTCTGATTTCTTCAGAACTGAACAAAGCGCATGTCATTAAAAAAAATTTACTTCGACCTAATGTAAAGTTAAAAGTAATAGACAACAATCTTATATTATCTTCAAAAGGTGTTGTATCTGAAGGAATTGTATCAGATTATTTTAAAGATTTATTGGATTTAAAAAAAAATGGTATCAATGGTCACAGTCAAATTTTAGATACTTATGTTAAAAAAACTAATGGTTATTATGAATTAGGATGGTTTAGTGCTGATTTAATGCTTAAATTAGGATTGATTGGTACAGTAATTGGATTCATAATAATGTTAGGTTCATTATCAGATATTACAACATTTGACGTAACTTTGTTACAAGGAGTGCTTACAACTATGGGAAGCGGAATGGGTGTGGCCTTATATACAACACTGTCTGCTTTAGTTACAGGGGTACTTATTGCTCTTCAATATTTTAATTTAGAAAGTGGTTGTGAGGAATTGTTTTCAGTACTCAATCAAATTTCTGAAGTTAGTATTAACAAAAGTTTTTAGATGGCTTATTCAAGTAGAAGAATAAAGGCTGATCCATTTACTGATTTATTATTTAATGTTTTGCTTGCATTTACATTGTTAATGTTTCTTGCGATCATATTCATGAACCCTATTCCAAAAACAGGAGTAATTAATCCGAAAGCTGAATATATAATTACAATTAGTTGGAAAGATAATAGTCCTGATGATATTGATACCTATGTGCAAAGTCCAACTGGAGAATTAGTGTGGTTTAGAGGAACTGAGGCAGGTTTTGTTCATCTGGATAGAGATGACAGGGGATTATTAAATGATACCATAGAGGTTAATGGTAAAAAGATACAAAATCCCCTTAATCAAGAAGTAGTTACAATTAGAGCAGTGGTGCCAGGAGAGTATATAGTTAACGTTCACTACTATGCCACAAAAACCAACCAACCAGTAGATGTTAATGTAAAAGTTGAAAAAGTTAATCCACAACTTGAAGTAATTTATTATGGTACAATTCCACTTGAAAAAAAAGGCGTAGAAAAAACTGCTACAAGATTTAATATATCTCAAGGTGGAAAAGTTAATGTAAGTGGAAATTTATTTAAAAAATTAGTTCCAGAAAGTTAATAATTAGGAGGAGAAATTATGGATTCAACAGTTTTATCAATAGTAGTAAGTTATATAGTACTTGCTTTTCTTTTGTTAATATTCAATTTAAGAACATCTTATCATTGGTTATTAAAATCTTTATTAATCGCATCCGTAACCTTATTTTACATACTTACTTATAATTCTTTTAAGGAAATTCTTGGATGGCCAACCAAAGAAACTTTACCCGATCGCTTCAGACTCGTTTCAGCTCAAATTTACGAACCGAATGTTATAACAAATTCTGAGGGATCAATTTATATTTGGATAACTGATATGAATGATAAATCAGGTTTGGGTATTCCAAGATCTCATGAATTACCATACTCAAAAGAAGTTCATGAACAGGTTTCAAAAGCGTCCATTAATTTAAAGAATGGTGTTCCTCAAATGGGAGAATTACAGGTTGAAGAGGAAAAAGTAGGACTTATTACAAAGGTACTTGAGAAAAAAAAGACAATAGCTACAAGTACAAATTTAAAGTTTTTTGATATGCCAAATCAATTATTACCTGAAAAATAATGAATTTTATTCTTACCTGTGCTTTTGTCCTTTTATCTTTTCTGGCTATAAGTTGCGGTGAAAATAGAACCGACTATTTTCCCTTAAAAAATAAAAAGCTATGGGCTTACAATATTCAAATTATTCCAAGTGAGGAAGATAAAATTAACTATAAGAAAACTAACTTCTCACTAGAAAAGCAAATTATTGAGCGAGGTAAAACCAAAATTGATGTTTATCCAGTAATTCGAGAAAATGAAACTGTATATTATTACTCTAGGAATAAAGACGGTATTTTCAGAGAAGCAGTACAATTAAAGCAAAGCAAACCTTTAAGTTTGGAAGAAAAAAAGAAAACAGTTTTAAAATTTCCACTGCAAGTCGGAAACAAATGGTCCGCTCCTAGCAAAACTTATTTAATTTTAAGAAGGTATGCATACTTTGACTACAGAGCAAATACAAATTTTTTACTAAACCTTGAATTAACTAGTAATACTGCAACAGTAAAAGTTCCAGCTGGAACATTTAGAAATTGTTTAAAGGTGGAGGGATACGGAGAAACAACTTTTATTGGTGATAGAGAAATTGGTTCAATAAAAATTACAATAAAGACCTCAGATTGGTATGCACCAAATGTTGGCTTAATAAAAAGTGTAAGAGTAGAAGGTACTGATAGTGATTTATTTGGTACAAGTGAAATGATACAAGAATTAGAAGATTTTAAGTAATTTCATGATTTTTAAAAATTTAGATATTTATTTTTCATTAATTATTATATTTGTGATTTTATATTTTGGAAAGTTTTTACTCCTTCCATTATTCTTTTCCATTTTTATATTCATAATATTGAAATCCTTTTCAAAAAAAATTTCAAAAATCAATTTTTACGTATTTAAAATTGGATATGGTTCTGCTTTTGTAATCTCATCTCTTTTTTTATTGTCTTTAATATACTTTTTTGGAATATTGCTTAATGAGAATTTATCGAATGTGATATTTAATTCAGAGTTATACCAATCTAACTTAACATTCATATTTAATAAATTTAAAGATTTTAGTGAGAGAAATGTGCCATTTCTGACTAATAAATTTGTTTTTGATCTTGATTTTACAAATCTATTTACCAAAGTTTTAAATTCTTTTACTAATCTAGCCGGTAACTTTTCTATCATAATTTTGTATTTAATTTTCATAATTATTGAGGAAAAATTTTTCAAAATAAAAATTCAAAATTTTTTTTCTACTACTTCTACAAAAAAGATAATTGAAAAAATAAATTTAGAGATCTTTAATTACTTTCAAATTAAAACGTTTACAAGTCTATTAACTGGTTTATCCACTTTTTTTATTATGAAATTATTTAATAGCGATCTAGCAGTTTTTTTTGGAATATTGTCATTCATTTTAAATTTTATACCCTTTTTAGGATCACTGTTGTCTGTAATTTTGCCTTTTATTTTTTCATTAATACAATTTCTTAATCCTTTTGAGTCCTCATTAATAATAGCTTTTCTTTTAATTATTCAGATAAGCGTTGGTAATTTTATCGAACCAAAACTTATGAGCAAATCACTAAATTTAAGCCCGATGATTATGCTAATTTTTTTAAGTTTAATGGGAAAATTATGGGGGATAGGCGGTATGTTTTTAAGTGTGCCTTTTTTAGTAATTTTACTAATAGTATTTAGTAACATTAAGTCTACTAAAAAAATTGCTATATTTTTATCTGAAAAAGGACAAATTAGTTAAATTTAAATTATCTTCTCTGTACAATTTTTGACTTAAATCTGTAGAAAGAATTAAACCAAAACCAAAAAAATATGTAATCATTGAGGAACCTCCGAATGAGACAAGCGGAAGAGGTATTCCCACTACAGGGGTCAGTCCCATTACCATTGCCATATTTAAAGCTCCTGCAATAAAAAAATTTGTAATTATTGCTACACCTATTATTTTTGAAAAAAAAATTTTTTCATTTGCAATACTGATTATATAACCGACACAACAAATTAAAATAAACAGACCAATTACAGATATTGTTCCTAAAAATCCAAATTCTTCTCCTAACATAGAAAAAATGAAATCTGTTTTTTTTTCTGGTAAAAAGTCTAGGTGTGATTGAGTACCTTTTAGCCATCCTTTCCCTAAAAAACCTCCGGATCCTATTGCGATTTGAGATTGAATTATATGATATCCTGTACCTAATGGATCCTTGTAAGGATCGAAGAATGTTAATAATCTTTGTTTTTGATATAAATGTAATGAATTCCAAAAAATAGGCGATAATAAAAAGAAACCCGCAAGGCAGGAAAAGAAAAATTTAATATTAATTCCAACAATAAAGAAAACAACAGTACCAATAAAAAGTAATATTAATGAGGTTCCTAAATCTGGCTGATTCAATACAATAAAAAAAGGAATAAAAATCAATGTAATTGGAAAAACCAAAAATAAATAATCTCTAAAATTATCAATTTTTTTTTCGTCAAAAAATTTCGCAAGCGCTAAAATTAAAAAAATTTTCATTATTTCAGAGGGTTGAATATTTATGCCTAAAACATTAATCCATCTTCTAGACCCCTTGCCAATGTAACCATAAAAAGTTGCATAAATTAGTATAATTACACCTACCAAATAGAAAATAAATGAATATTTTTGCCAGAAATTTATATTTATCAAACCTACAGACAACATAATAAAAAAACCAAAAAGAAATTTTAAAATTTGAGAATAGGTAAAACCTAAACCATCAGATTTTGTTGCACTAAAAATCATAATAATTCCTACACTTGATAACGAACATATTAAAAATATTAATGTCCAATGTAGGTTTTTAAACTTAAAAAAAAATTCACTCATGATTTTTTCTTAAAAGTAAAATCTAAAATATCTCTAGCCATTGGTGCCGCAACCTTTGAACCACTCCCATGATGTTCTACTATAACCGAGATAACATATTCCGGTTTTTCATAAGGAGCAAATCCAGTGAATATTGAATGATCTCTTAATTTGTATGGTAATTCTTTATTTTCTAGAACACCACTCTCTCTCTCTAGCAAGCTGATTCTTCTAACTTGTGATGTTCCGGTTTTACCTGCCATTTGAATAGCGTTATTTTTTAACTTTGATGAAAATGCAGTTCCGTTGTATTTATTCACAACATCAAACATTGATTTTTTTATAATTTCAAATGATTTTTTTGGGAAATTAAGTTGCTCAAATTCTATTTTTTTTTTGTCTGACAATATTCTAGGTATTATTTTCTTACCTGTAGCAATCCTTGCAGTCATCGTAGCTATTTGAAGTGGGGTGGAAAGTGTAAAGCCTTGTCCAATAACTGCATTGTAGGTCTCTCCTAAATGCCATGAATCTCCCTTATTTCTTTTTTTCCAATTTTCGTCTGGCATAATTCCTTTAGATTCTCCAGGAAGATCAATGTTAGTTTTCATTCCAATTGAAAAATTTTTAGCTACACTTGCTAACTCGTTTATGCCTAGAGTGTTAGCAAGAGAGTAAAAATAACAATCACATGATTCTTTAATAGCTTTATTTAAATCAACATACCCGTGACCCTTTCTCTTCCAACAATGAAAGGTGTGATTACCCAAAGGTTGTTTTCCACTACAAAAATATTTATGTTTAATATCAAAATCTTTCCTTTCCAAAATCGCCATCCCAACAACTAATTTAAATGTTGAGCCTGGAGAATACAAACCTGAAATGGTTCTATTTAAAAGAGGATTTAAAGGATCTGATTGTAAAGATCTCCAAGTACTATTTTTTACTCCATAACTAAACTCATTAATATCGAAAGATGGTGATGAAACCATGGCTATTATAGCCCCTGAATTGCAATTCATAAGTATTATACTTCCAGCTTTATCTCTAAGTTTATCAAATGAAAATTCTTGAATTTTAGAGTCTATATTAACTTCAATATTATTTCCAGAAATACTATTTTTAGAATTTAAATTTCTAACAACTTTTCCAGAAGAGTTAGATTCAACTTTCTGCCATCCCTCTTTTCCTATTAATACTTTATTATAAATTTTTTCTATTCCTGTTTTACCAACTTTTAGTTCTGGTAACTGCCTTTTTTTGCTTTTTTTTTGTGAATCGTAACCAACGTATCCAATTACATGTGAATAAGCATAATTATCTTTATATGAACGTACCTTTTTTTTATTAATATCTAATAATGGAAATCTATGAGAAAAATGTGAAAATATCTCAAGCTCATCCCATGAAAGGTTTTTTTTAATAGTTAGATAATCATCTAGTGAGTTTCTAGAACTATTCTTTTTAAAATCCTTAACATCTTCTTCGGAAATAAGAATAATTTTTCTTAGATCAGTAACAATTTTGTTCATTTGATCTTTTTTATCTTTCAGTAAAATAATTTGATAATCATTTCTATTTTCAGCAATTTTGTTTTTGTTTTGATCAAAAATAATACCTCTCTGGGGATATATAACTTTTATTTTAATTCTATTTATTTCTGATAGTTCTCCAAATTTTGATTTATTTACAATCTGTAAATAGTATAGTTTACCCACTAACAAAGTTGTAAAAAGTCCTTTACCCAGTCCAAGCAGGAATAATCTTCTTTGAAACTTTTTTAAATCATCAAATTCTTTACTCATCTCTAAATTTTAGTTCATTGTTTAAAAGATTAATTGCCCAAAATAATAGTGGAAACATAAGTCCGGTTAAAGCTATTGAAAACACAATATTTAAAAAATCAAAATAAACTATTTTAAATACTATCTTATGAATAAGTACGACAAAAATGAAGTAGAATACAAAAAAAAACATGAATCTTATCCATATTTTCAGAATGGACTCAGAAAATAAAAACTCTGAGTTTTTTCTTTGTATTAAAAAAATTACAAACATAAATACTGAGGTAAGTCCAAAAATTAGGTTTGATAAAATATCAATTAATACTGACAGCAATAAAATAAAAAAAGGTCTAATTTTTTCATGGTCTATTATAACCCAGATATATAAAACACAAAAACCAAAAAAACTTGTAAATGAACTTATTCCAAAATGTTTTGGAATGGAATCTAAAAAAATTAGTATAACAGATGTAACAATTGGAGATATTTTGAGAAGGAATTCGGTCGTAAGTTCTAAAAAACTTTTATTCATTTTTATTAAAATTAGGGTGTTCTTTTTCAAAATTATAAACTAAAATCTTCACATATGTTGAATCATTTTTGTCAGAAAAAGGGGAAATTATAATTTTCTCTTTATTTTTTTTAACTTTACCGACTCTTATGCCCTCTTTGAAATATCCGGAAGAACTTGTCGTTAGTACCAATTCACCATCAATAAGTAAATCAGGTTCGTCTAAGTGCAAAATTTCCAGGAAATCACCTTTACCTTTAGCAAAAAAATTTTTTTTACTTTCTATAGAATAAACTGGTAAAATCGATTGATTATTACTTATTAAGAGTACCTCAGAAATATTATTTTTTGCAGAGATAACTCTTCCTATTAAACCATTTTTGTTAAAAACAGGATTATTAATCTTTACACCTTCTTTTTCTCCAACATCAATAAAAACATTTGGAGATATTGATGAAGAAGTATCAAATATAATTCTAGCTGATATTTTTCTTGATGTGGGTGGAGCTTCTAAATTTAATAATTCTTTTAATTGATAGTTTTCAATCTGTAAATGATACATTTCTGACAGTTTTACTTCATATTCTGAGATTTGATTTTGTAATTCCTGATTTAAAGCTTTTGTATGAAATATAAGATTTATGTTTGTAATATATTCATTAATTTTTGTAGTTGGATAAATAATGGCTTTTGCAAAAGGATTCAAAAATTCCAAAAAAGACTTTTTAATTTCTTTACTACGTTCTTGGTAATAAATTGAATATAAAATGATTAAAAAAGAACATAATATTGAAAAGATAATTTCAATAAAATAATAATTAAACAGTGATGGTTTTAAAAATTTTGAAAATGATGATTTTTGCCCCATCTTTTATCAAATTAATAGCTACTTGATAAAACTGAACTTAATGATTTTAAATTTTCCGCACATTTTCCAGTACCTTGAACAACACAGCTCAAAGGATCGTCAGCTATTGTAACAGGCAAACCTGTCGCATCTCTTATAGTCTGATCCAAGTTACCAAGGAGAGATCCACCTCCAGTTAAAACAATACCTTTGTCGACTATGTCAGCAGCTAATTCAGGGTCTGAGTTTTCTAGAGTATTCTTGACAGCCTCAATTATTGATAATACTGGTTCTGAAAGAGCTTCTGCTATCTGTTTTTGATTTATTACCACTTCTTTTGGTACACCTTTCAATAGATCTCTGCCTTTAATATGAAGGACTTTCCCATCTCCGTTAGTCGGCGTACATGCAATTCCGATAGCCTTTTTAATTCTTTCAGCGCTACTCTCACCTACTAATAGATTGTGTGCTCGTCTAATGTAATTAATTATTGCAGAATCCATAGCGTCTCCACCAACTCTTACCGAATGAGCATGTACGATTCCACCAAGCGCTAAGAGGGCAACTTCGGTAGTTCCCCCCCCAATATCTACAACCATTGAACCTGAAGGTTCGGTCACTGGTAAGCCTGCTCCTAAAGCTGCAGCCATTGGTTCATCAATTAAAAAAACCTTTCGAGCACCGGCTGCTGCCGCAGAACCCTCAATTGCTCTTCTCTCAACGGATGTAGCTCCTGATGGAACACAGACAACAACTACCGGGCTAAAAAAACTATTTTTTGAGTGAGCTTTTCTAATAAAATGTTTGATCATTTCTTCAGCAACGTCAAAATCTGCAATAACACCATCTCTCATTGGTCTAATTGCTGTAATATTTCCAGGTGTTCTACCTAACATTGTTTTAGCTTCATGCCCAACAGCTAAAACTTTTGCCTTACCTTGTTTATTATTATTCGCCAGCGCAACAACGGAAGGCTCATTTAGAACAATGCCTTTTCCTTTCACGTAAATAAGAGTATTGGCAGTACCTAAATCTATTGCAATATCCTGAGAAAAAAAACCAAAAAAATCAAACATATTATATTATAACTATTAGATAACTTATAAAATACTTTTTGAACAAATCAAAACAAAAAATTATATAGCGTGCTTATCAATAATATCACTTACTTTACTCCATTTAACTGAAGATTTAGAAATTCTTTCTCTTTTATTAATAAGCTTATTCAAAGCACTAATATAAGACTTTGCTGAAGCGACCATTGTATCAATATCTTTACCATGACCAAGAACAGTTATTCCATTCTCCTCTAGTCTAACGCTCACATCTGCCTGTGCATCAACGCCTTTTGTGAGAGCATTTACTTGATAAAGAATCAGTTGTGATTCATTAGGTACCAGTTTTTTAATGGATTTAAATATGGCGTCAATCGGTCCCTCTCCTAGAGATTCAGCAGATAGTTTTTTTTCAAATACGATTAGATTGATTTTAGCTGAAGCCTTTAATTTATTGCCACAACTGACCTTTAAGTCAACTAACTGAATTAAATTTTGATTTGAGACTGATTGTTCATCCATCAGTGCGTAAATATCCTCCTCAAATATTTGCTTTTTCTTATCAGCTAAATCTTTAAATTTTTTGAAAACTAATTTAAGTTCACTCTCATTTAAATTAAACCCCAATTCATTTAATTTAACCTTAAAAGCATGTCTACCTGAATGTTTCCCCAGAACTAACTCTGAAGAAGAAAGCCCTACTGATTCTGGTTTCATAATTTCATAAGTATCTGAGTGTTTCAACATTCCATCTTGATGTATACCTGACTCATGAGCAAAAGCATTCTTACCTACAATCGCTTTATTAGGCTGAACATTGAATCCAGTTGTTGCGGCAACTATATTTGAAGCTTTTATAATTTTAGTTGCATCAATATCAGTGTAAAAGTTTAAAAAATCATCTCTAGTTTTTAAACACATTACAATTTCTTCTAGTGCTGCATTTCCAGCTCTTTCTCCAATTCCGTTAATAGTGCACTCAACTTGTCTTGCTCCATCAACTATAGCACTGAGCGAATTTGAAACGGCTAATCCTAAATCATTATGGCAATGTACAGAAATAGTAGCCTTGTCAATATTTGAGACATTGTTCTTGATTCCACATATTAAGTTACCAAATTCCGAGGGAATAGAATATCCAACTGTATCTGGAATATTTATAGTACTTGCACCACTCTCAATGGCTAATTGTATGGTTTTATATAAAAAATCGATATTCGTTCTTGATGCATCTTCAGGAGACCATTCTATATCATCTGTAAACTTGGATGCCCTTTGTATACTTTTCTTAATTGCTTCAAGCACGTCATTTTTATTCATTTTAAGTTTATATTTCATATGCAAATCACTAGTTGAAATAAATGTGTGAATTCTGAATCTTTTAGAATTTTTCATTGCTTCACCCGCAATATCAATATCTGAATACTGTGCTCTTGCAAGACCACAAACTATAGAATTTTTTAAAACTTGAGAGATTCTTTTAACAGATTCATAATCACCTTTTGAGGCAAATGGAAATCCTGCCTCCACTATATCTACTCTCATATCATCAAGTATTTCTGCAATTTTTAATTTATCTTCAACTGACATTGATGCACCCGCAGATTGTTCACCATCACGAAGAGTGGTATCAAAAATATAAATTTTATCTTTATTTTTTGATAATTTTTTATTCATATTAATTCTTTTTCTTGTCCACTATTTTATTTGCAGTTATCCAAGGCATCATTTTTCTTAATTTTTGTCCTACTTCTTCTATTTGTTTATTTTGTTGTATTTTTCTCTCAGCTTTAAAATTCAGTTGTCCAGATTTACATTCTAAAATCCAATCTCTGGCAAATTTTCCAGTTTGGATTTCTTCTAAAATTTTTTTCATTTCATTCTTTGCATCATTATTTACAACTCTTGGCCCTCTTGTAAGGTCTCCATACTCTGCTGTATTTGAAATTGAATACCTCATATTGGCTATTCCTCCCTCGTATATTAAGTCTACTATTAACTTAACTTCATGTAAACATTCAAAATAAGCCATTTCAGGAGCATATCCAGCCTCCACAAGAGTTTCAAAGCCGTTTTGAATTAATGCTGTGAGTCCACCACATAGAACTGCTTGCTCACCAAATAAATCTGTTTCGCATTCTTCTTTAAAAGTAGTTTGAATTATGCCTGACCTACCACCTCCTAATGCAGATGCATAAGACAAGCCTAACTCTAAGGCGTTACCAGAGTAATTTTGATGTACGGCTATTAAGCAAGGAACGCCTCCTCCATTTAAGTACTGAGTTCTAACAGTATGACCCGGTCCTTTTGGGGCAATCATGAAAATATCTATATCATCTCTTGGTTCTATTAACTGAAAATGTATTGCTAATCCATGTGCAAACAACAACGCAGAGCCTGTTTTTAAATTTTTTGACAGTTCTTGCAAATAAAGATCTGCTTGAAGTTCATCTGGAACTAAAATCATGCATATATCAGCCCATTTAGCCGCTTCAGATACATTTGAGACCTTTAAACCTTCAGACTCAGCTTTTTCTCTAGAACCTGAACCTTCTCTTAAACCAACAACGATTTCATTTACACCACTATCCCTTAAATTTAATGCATGAGCATGGCCTTGACTTCCATAACCAATGATTGCAACTTTTTTGTTTTTTATTAAATTAATGTCAGCGTCACTGTCATAATAAACTTTCATATTCTTTCCTTTTTTTACTTTTTAATATAATCCGAACCTATTGCCATAGAAACTAAACCTGAACGAGTAAGCTCAATTATTTTAAAATTCTTTAAAGCCTTCGTAAAACTTGCAATTTCATCAGATGTATTGCTCATCTCAATTATTAATTCATTATTTAAATCTGATAGAATACAAGCATTGAATTTATTGGCAATATCTAAAGTTTTTTTTCTTGTAATCTTGCTTATTGAAACCTTGATTAATAATAACTCTCTTGCAATAAATGATTTTTCATTATTTAACTCAAATAAATTATGAACTGGAATTAATTTTTGTAATTGGGCTTTTATTTGACTAATTATCAACTTTGTACCAGAGGTGACAATTGTAATTCTTGATAAAAATCTATCAGAATCGACCTCTGAAACGGATAAACTTTCTATGTTATATCCTCTTCCAGAAAACAAACCCACAACTCTTGCAAGAACTCCAGGCTCATTATCAACTAAAACTGAAATAATGTGCTTTTGTGAATTTTTCATTTTGTAAAAATTACACTAAAACCATTCCATCTTCAGCAATATCACTATCACACTCATCATCAGAACTTAATAACATTTGATCATGTGTTGCTCCAGAAGGAATCATTGGAAAACAATTCTCTGTCTCATCAACACATACATCAAAGATCACAGGGCCTTTGATCTTGATCATCTCTAAGATCATATCATCTAACTCATCTGGTTTCGTTGCTCTTAAACCATGTGCTCCAAATGATTCGGCTAATTTAACAAAATCTGGCAAAGAATCCATGTATGACTCAGATAATCTGTTCCCATGCATAAGTTCTTGCCACTGACGAACCATACCCATATAATGATTATTAAGTATAAATATTTTAACAGGTAATCTATATTGTTTCAATGTAGACATTTCCTGTATATTCATAAGAATTGAGGCTTCTCCTGCCACATCAATTACTAAACTTTTTGGGTGTGCTAACTGAACTCCCATAGCAGCAGGCAAACCATACCCCATTGTTCCCAATCCTCCAGAAGTCATCCAATGCTTTGGTTTATTGAATGCTAAGTATTGGGCAGCCCACATTTGGTGTTGTCCAACTTCGGTTGTAAAAAAAGGATTTTTGCTTACCGTTAATGCATTCAGCCTTTCTAAAGCGTATTGAGGTTTTATTATCTTTTTATCATTTTTATAACTTAAACATTTTTTCTTTCTCCAAGATTCAATCTTAATCCACCATGATTCATATTTTTTTTGCGGAAATTTAAAATTTTTGAGCTTAATAATTTTATTTATTCTTAATAGTACTTTTTCTATATCTCCCT
>MDTB01204654.1_pt1 | contig 44207 bp, 46 predicted proteins | sample 811161 | NCBI WGS metagenome assembly MDTB01 (sample SAMN05326650, study PRJNA326480) | marine metagenome | isolation source: seawater | place: Mediterranean Sea | collected 2009 | reverse complement strand
TCAGATAGTATTCTTGTAGATAATTGTTCTGAAGACATTTCAAGAGAAAAAAAAGCTATAGACGATTTTTCATTATTTTCGTGGATTTTCTTTGCAGCATAGTAAGCTATATTTGTTGCTAAAGCAGTTTTTCCCATAGAAGGTCTTCCGGCTATAATAACCAAATCAGAAGTGTGTAAACCTCCCAGTTTTTCATCTAAATCTGTTAAGCCAGTGGGCACTCCAACTATTCCTTGGTCATTTTGTCTGGCTTTAGTTGCCATCTCGATTGTTTGATCGAGAGCTTGATTAAATTTTAAAAAAGATTGTGAAAAATTACCTCTTTCTGCTAAGTCAAACAAAGATTTTTCAGTATCTTCGATTATATTTTCGCCTGTTTTTTCTTGTTCCTCATTCTTAGAATCTTCTGCTAGGTTTTCAGAAATAATTATTAGTTCCCTTCGAATATACATTTCGTGAATAATTTTAGCATAGTCAATAGCTTGTTTGATAGAAGAAGAAAATCTAGTAAGCTTTACCAAATAATCAACTCCTCCTACCTCAGCAAGACTCTCATTTGTCTCAAAGTAATTTTTTAAAGTAATAGGATTTGCTATCATCCCTTTGTTATTAAGATTTTCAATTACTTCATAAATTTTTCTATGGCCAGGGTCAAAGAATTTTTGAGAATTAATTATAGTTGAAACTTCGTCAATAATATCGTTATTAACCAGCACCGATCCAATTAAGGCTTGCTCCGCCTCCAAATTTGAGGGTAATTTCTTTTCTTCTGTGTTATTGATGTTTAGTCTAATTTTTTCCACTTTTGGATATTAATTAAAGATTATTAATTAGATAGCTAAAAGTTACACACTTTTTTTTCAACCTGTGGAAAAATTTTAAGTCAGAAGTTGTTTTAGAGGGCGTCTATTTTTTCAACATTAATAGTAACGCTGGCTGCAACCTCGGAATGGAGGTTAACGTCTATTTTATATTTTCCCAATTTATTGATATCTTGTTTTAAATCAATTTGAGAGGGATTTATTTCTACTTTTAAATCTTTTAAGAATGAATTTGACACTTCTTTAGGCTTTATAGATCCGTATAAATCACCGTTATCTTTTGCTTCCTTATTGAACTTCAATGTCTTGTTTTTTATTTTCAGAGCTAATTTAATAAATTCTTGTTTAATTTCATTATTTTTTTTATTTAATTCATCTTTTTTTTTATTGACTAAATCTATATTTTCTTTATTAGCCCTTAAAGCCTTACCCTCAGCAAGAAGGTAGTTTCTTCCATATCCATTTTTTACTTCAACCAAATCTCCAATTTTGCCTAATTTGATTATATTTTCTAACAATATGACCTGCATAATTAAATCAATCCTAATATTTTAGCTTTTTTGATTTCATTATTTAATTTTCTTTGTTTACCTTGTGACACCGAAGTTATACGAGAAGGTAAGATCTTATCAGTATCTGAAATATATCGCTTTAAAAGCTTAATATTTTTATAATCTATTGTAGGAGCATTTTTATTTGATAAAGGACATTTCCTAGAAAACTTAGAGTCTGATCTTTGAAATAAACTCAATTTATTTAAAGGGTTTTGACTTTTTTTATTAAATTTTTTATTTTTTCTTTTCATTTTCCTTATTGAAGTATTCTGTTTCTAAATCAAGTTTTTTATATTTAATAGTTAAATGTCTAAGCACCGAAGTGTCGATGATAATATTTTTTCTTATTTCATCTACTGTTTTATTATTGCCTTCAAATTTATAATGGATATAAAAACCCTTGTTATATTTCTCAATTTTTCTTGCGAAATTTATCAAGCCCCATTTTTCTACTTTTATAACTTTGCCGGACGATTTATTTATAATATCATTGTACTTATCCTGCACTTTCTCAATTTCAGTTGAAGAAAGATCCTGTTTTGCTACTAAAGTATGCTCGTAAAAATTCATTTTGCTGTCAATAACTGCTTATTTTATTTATATTTAAGAACGGTTTTATACTATTATAAAAGACTCATTTCAATAGTAATAATATACTAAAACCTTTTTAGAATATGAGCGCTAAAGTCGATATCATACTACCAAACTATAACAAAGAAATTTACTTAGATGAAACTATCAATTCTATTATAGATCAAACTAATGAAGATTGGAGATTAATAATTATAGATGATTGTTCTACAGACAATTCAAAGAAAGTTATAGAAAAATATACGCATAACAAAAAATTAAAAACTATATATTTAAAAAAAAATATGGGGGCTGCTTTTACTAGAAATTTGGGACTAAGGTTTTCTACATCAGAATATATTGCATTTATGGATGCAGATGATAAATGGACAAATAATAAATTAAAAGATCAAATTAATTTTATGCAAGAAAATAATTTCTTTTTTACTTACACTGATTATACTCCTTTTTATCTTAAGAACAATAAAACAATATTAAAAAAAAGAATAGATTGTCCCAATTCTTTTAATTATGAAGAGTTTATAAACAATAGTTCTATAGGTACAAGTACGATGATTTTGTCACGAGATATCATAGGCGTATTGAAATTTCCAAAAGTAAGGACCTTAGAAGATTTTCCATTTAAGTGTAAATTACTAAAAAAAAATAAAATTGCAAATAAATTTAATCAAAACACTACTTTTTATAGAATTACAAAAGGCTCACTAGGAAGTAATAAATTAAGAAGTATATATTGGCTTTGGTATATAAACAGAAAATTTAATAATTTAAATTTTTTTAAAAATTTAAAATCTTTAATAAATATTTCAATTAACTCAATTAAAAAATATGGATTTAAATAATTAAAATGAAAGCTTTATTGTTCCCAGGTCAAGGTTCACAAATAATAGGGATGGGTTCAGAATTTTATAAAAAATTTAAAACTGCAAAAAATACCTTTACTGAGGCAGACGATAGCTTAAATTTTAAAATTTCTGAAATTATTTTAGATGGTCCAGATGAAAAACTTAAACTTACTCAAAATACTCAACCAGCAATTTTAACAGTTAGTTGCGCAATTTATAATGTCTTAAAAAAAGATTTTAATTTCAATTTTGATAATTTTAAATTTTATGTAGGACACTCTCTTGGTGAATACAGTGCGCTAGTTTGCTCTGGATCCTTAAAATTTAAAGACGCATTATACTTACTACATGAGAGAGGAAAAGCAATGCAAGAAGCAGTACCTCTGGGCAAAGGAGCCATGTTAGCTATTTTAGGATCAGAAATAGAGGAGATAGAAAACTTATTATCGGCACCTAAAAAAGAAGGAGTGTGTGAAATAGCTAACGACAATGCCAACGGTCAAACAATAGTAAGTGGAGAAATAAAACCAATAAATTTATTGCAAGATATTTTAAAGAAAAAAAAGAAAAAAGCAATTTTACTTCCTGTAAGTGCTCCGTTTCATTGTTCTTTGATGAAAAGTGCAGCAGAGAAAATGAAAGACAAAATATTGCCAATAAACTTTAACACATTAAATATAGACATTGTTAGTAATGTTACAGCTCAACCCGAAAACAATGTAGAAAAAATTAAAAACTTATTAGTTGAACAAATTTATACAAGAGTTAGATGGAGAGAAAGCATCTTAAATATGTCTAAAAATGATATTAATGAATTTGTTGAAATTGGACCTGGAAAAGTCTTGTCAGGTTTGTCTAAAAGAATTATAAAAGGAGTTAAAGCCAGTAGCATCAATACCATAGAAGACATTGAAAATAATTTGAAATGACATTTAAAAATAAAAAAGTTTTAATTACGGGTGCCACAGGAGGAATAGGCGGTTCTCTAGTTAAAAAGTTTTTATCTCTTGATTCTGAAGTCTTAGGAACAGGTACTAACTCAGAAAAACTTGAAAAACTTAAATCTGAATATAGTAAAATTAAAGTAAAAAAATTTGATATTTCATCTCATTCTCAAATAGAAAAATTTATAGAGGAAGTTTCAGAAGAATTGGGTGGATTAGACATCCTTATAAATAACGCCGGTATAAACAGAGATAACTTGTCACTGAGAATGAAAGATGACGAATGGCAAAAAGTAATTGATGTTAACTTAACATCAACATTTTTATTATCTAAATATGCAATAAAAAAAATGCTTAAAAGTGGTTCGGGTAGAGTTGTAAATATTACCTCTATAGTAGGTCACACTGGTAATATAGGGCAATCAAACTATGCTGCATCCAAAGCTGGAGTTATCGGGATGTCCAAAAGCTTATCAATTGAATATGCTAAAAAAAATATTACAGTAAATTGTATTTCACCAGGATTTATAGTAACTGATATGACAAATAAAATACCTGAAAAAATAAGGTCAATATTAATTTCTAAAATTCCTATGGGTAAGTTGGGTTCAGTTGATGACGTCTCAAATTGCGCAGCTTTCTTAAGTTCAGATGAGGCTTCCTATATAACAGGCGAAACTATACATGTTAATGGGGGAATGTATATGGCTTGACAATTATCATGAATAATTTAATAAGAAAATTATCATATAATCAAAAATAGGAATTAAATGTCAAAAGAAGTAGGTGCAAAAGTTAAAAAAATAGTTGCTGATCACTTAGGTGTAGACGAGAACAAAGTTACAGATGAAGCTAGTTTTATAGACGATCTTGGCGCAGATAGCTTAGATACAGTAGAATTAGTTATGGCTTTTGAGGAAGAGTTCGGATCTGAAATATCTGATAGTGAAGCCGAAAAAATCCTAACAGTTGGAGATGCGATTAAGTTTATTGAGAATAAATCTTCTTAATAAAAAAACTATTGCAAAAAATAGATGGTAAAAAAAGATGGTAGTATTATGGTCATACTTTCATCTCCCTCGGGTGCTGGCAAAACAACTATAAGCAAAAAATTACAACAAAAGTATCAAAATTTTAAAATATCTGTATCTCATACTACAAGAAGACCAAGGCCTAACGAAGTAGAGGGCATAGATTATTATTTTTTAACAGAAGAACAATTTCAAAACAAAATTGCAAATAAAGAATTTTATGAATATGCGAAAATTTTTGGAAATTATTATGGAACATCTAAGAAATCTATAATTGATTTATTAAATAATAAAAATGATATTTTATTCGACATCGATTGGCAAGGCACACAACAATTATCTAAACACAAGGAGCTTAAATTTACAAAAATTTTTATTTTACCACCTAGTAAAGAAGAACTAAAAAAAAGATTAACCCAAAGAAATCAAGATAAACCTACTATAGTATTAGAGAGACTAAGTTCTTATGAAAATGATTTAAAATATCAAAATGATTATGATTTTGTTGTTATTAACGACAATTTAGAAGTTTGTTTTAAAAAAGTTGAAGAAATCATTTTTTCAGAGAAAAAAAAGGGATAATATATATTAAATTTATTTTTTGTTCTTTTCATAAAATTGAGTTATTTTATAATAACTATCTTCCTTTATTTGACTAGGACGTAGAGATAAATCAATTTTTAATTTTAATGATAAATATTTGTTTTTCTTGAAAAGTTCTAAAAAACCTTTATTTATCATTTTCCTTTTTCTAGAAAAGAAAACCTGCGTCACTTTTTCTAAATTATCTAAATTTTTAATTTTGTATATTTTATTTATTGTTGGTTCAAAAACTAAAAGTGTAGAGTCAACTTTGGGTTTTGGAAAAAAACAATTTTTAGAAACTTGAAAACTATCTATAACTTTAAGTCGCCACTTTGTAATTATCCCAAGTCGACCATACTTTGAGGTATTATATTTAGCTAAAATTCTTTCAGCCACTTCTTTTTGAAACATAAATATTAACTTTTCATATTTAGGTGGCCAAATCTTAAGTTTTATAAATTGAACCAAAACTTGAGTTGAAATATTATATGGTAAATTTCCAAATATTACAGAATTCTTATTTATTTTATTTTCTATTTTAGTTTCCAAAATATCTTTGTTAAGAATTTCAATATTTTTCTTAGTCTTATATTTTTCTTCTAAAAGTTTAAATAAATTCACATCTTTTTCTATTAAAATAATTTTTTTTGGCTCGTTTTTAATTATTTCATTAGTTAGGTTGCCTGTCCCAGGACCAATTTCTATAATATTTTTATTTTTAATATTTGTGATTGAAACTATTTTTTTTAATATATTATTATCAATTAAGAAATTCTGACCTAATGATTTCTTTGGATAGATCATTTATATTTTTAAAATAAAATCTATTGCCTTTAATAAACTTAAAGGATTAGCTTTATTTAGAGCAAAAATGTCAGTAGCAGTGCCATGATCTGGTGATATTCTAAAATATTTTAAACCAAGTGTTATATTGATTGCATCAAACCCATATAAAGCTTTAAAGGGAGCTAAAACTTGATCATGGTACATCCCGACAACAACATCATATTTATATTTTTTTTTATTTAAGAAAACTGTGTCTGCAGATAAAGGACCTAGAACTTTGATTTTTTGGAGTTTTAGTTTTTTTATGGCTGGAATAATAAATCTTTTTTCCTCTGAGTTTGATTTAAGTTCTCCATTATGAGGGTTTAAGCCTAACACTGCTATCACAGGTTTCTTATTAAAAAAATTTACGTAAAAGTCATTTATTATTTGAATTTTTTTTTTAATTATATTTTTATTAATTTTTTTGGTGATATTTTTAATAGAAATATGTGTCGTAATAGGAACTACTGATAATTTTTTATTATAAATCATCATAACCAAAGATCCTTTCTTATTATTTTTTTTTTCTAAAAATTCTGTTACACCAGAATTTGATTTAAATATCTTTTTATCTACTGAGCAATTTATAAAACCCTTAATCTTTTTTTTAAATGAAAGATCGTGCGCTTTATTTAGACAATTTATTACGTAATTAGAATTTTTAGGTATATTAAATATTTTAAGGCTTTTAGAATTTGGAGAAAAATTTATTGAATTGATTTTTTCTACGGGAATTCTTAAACAAAGTTTCTTTAATTGGTTTTTTATTAAAGTATAATTACCAATAATAAATATTTTCTTTTGGAAGTTTTTCTTATTTTTTATCCATGATTTACCAATTATTTCAGAATTAATGCTGAAAGGTTCCCCAGCTACAATTGCAATTTTATTTTTCATTGAAATTTTATTAAGGTAATATTTTGTATGTTAGCAAAGTGAGATTTTGAAAAAAGAGATAATTTTTCCTCTTTTTTTCTTGCTATAACTTCCTCTTTTATTTTATCTAGGTCTATATTTTTATTTTCTACTAATTTAATTGAGTCTACTTTTAATATTACAATAGTTTCATTATTTATAATTGGCTCTGTAACTTCACCAGTACTCATTCTCTTTAATGATTGAAGATAGGTTTTTGACAAAACTTCCTCTTTAAAAAATCCTATTTGACCCCCATTAATAGCAGAACTTGATATGCTATAAATTTTAGCAGCTTCCTCAAATCCATTAAGCTTGATGTAATTGTAAATTTCCTTCAAATATTCTTTGTTATTATTGTTATTTGGGATTTCTATTTCAGATAATTTATACTGTTTATTCTTTTTTTTGTCTTTAAATCTTTGCATAATATCATTTTCAACTTCAACTGTGTTAATAGTGATTTGATTTTTATACATAGAGTAAATTAAATTTTTCCACATTAAATCAATCTTCGTTTTTTCAATAAAAATCTCGTAATCTAATTTATTATCTAAAAATATTTTTTTTAACCCTTTTCTATCAGTTTTCATTGCTTTACAAACATTGTCTATAAATAGATCTAATTCTTCCTTAGAGTAATTCTCAATATTGTATTTTTTTATCTCGCTTCTTTTAATAGAGATTTGAATTAAAGATTTTAATGCATTCTTTTTAATAGCATCTATGTTAGCTTGATTAATTTGCTTGTTCGAAAGAACAAGAAAGGTGTTAATATCATTTTCTAAATCTGAATTTGTTATAATTTCACTTCCAACTTTAACAATAATCTGGGAGCTAATATTACTCCTGGCATTAGATAATATGCTTATATTTAATATCAAAATTAAAAAAAACTTTAATAGATTTATTTTTTTCATCTGCTAAGTTTTGGACTATTAGCACCACCAAATGGCAATATTGAGATAGTGAACATTATTGAATTATCAGGTTCTATATCACGATCTGTATAAAATTCCCTTCTAAAGACCAGACCAGCTTTTAAACAATCATTTATGTATTCATAACTTAAGTTATAAAATTCAGCAGAGTCAGTTAAGAGATTTCTTTTTGTTTCAAAAGAAAATTTACTCGAGTCATCAATTGTAATGTCAAATCCTGTTTTAAGATGTTCTTCTTTCCCTATGTGGTTTCTTTTTTCTAAATAACCAATATTAAACCTTGTATTTCCTAAAGTATAATTACCATCAAACTCATTATAATTTAATTCTTTATAATTTTGATCTACGGAAAACTTATAATTGAACGAAGAATTTTCTCCTATATAAAGCGTAGACTCCCCAACAACATCTGAAAATCGTTGATCTAAAGAGGAGCTAGTAGGTATATCGTGATTTTCATTTTCATTAACAGCCTGACCTATAGCAAACGAAAATTTTTCGTCTCCTAATGTACCATCTTTATTTAATTTATTTTTTTTATATTCGACACCTAAAGAGGCACTTAATCCATTTTCAATAACATCAATTTCATTAATTTTATTTATGTCAAATAAATTTGAATAATTTAAAAATGTATTTTTATCTACGTTCCTCATATGCCCAGGAGCATATCTAACAAGAAGTTTAGGAGTTAGCAGATAGTTATTCCCATTAGAATAATCATTTTTATAAAGTCCTAATTTAGCTAGATATCCCAAAACACCAGAAACTTCTGAGGAAAATTCGTCAGTCTTGTATTCAGGGGTATTTTTAGCATTATAATTAACTGTTTTTAATTTACCTTTTAATTGACTATTTATAATATTTCCTGTGGTCCAATTATTTGACTCCCAGTTTACGTCGTTAACAAAAAATTCTGTTTGTTTATTTACATCATAATTCCTTGCTCTAAAGTTAGAAGTCAAATCGAATACTCCATATCTTTCGTTTACAGCCAAATTTTTCTCTAAAGTCAAGTAAGGTAAGAGATATTCATATTTTGATCTGTCTTCTTTTGTTAAATCATCAAACGCACTAAAAGTAGCTCCAAAAAAAAGATCCTCACTTTGATAATCATAATTAATAGTATTTTCTAAAACGTTTATATCTTTGTCTGCTAAAACTGCATCTATGTCATAAACTTTTAGATAAGTGTCATTAGTAACTTTTTGTAATTTTACTTCGAGTTGACTATTAGCATTATTTTCATTTTCAAAATTTATATTAAATCTTGAAAAAAAGTGACTTTTAGAACCAGCAGACTTTATACCTGAAGTATTTTTGTATCCTGGCGTATGACCAGCATCTATTATTAAAAAGGAGTTTCTAAAATCTCTTCTATATTCTGCTAACAATAAAGGACTTTCTGAATAGTAAAGTTTTGGTGTAATAGTCAAATCTCTATCTTTTGCTATTGCCCAATAATAAGGAATTGATATACCTGAACCTAAGTTTTTGTTATCAGTAAATGAAGGCATTAAAACACCCGACCTTCTTTCCACAGTTGGATCTGGGTGAGAAAAAATTGGAAAATAAAAAATTGGAAAATCATAAATTTTCAAAGTAGCGTCTTTATAATAAATAGTTTTTTCTGCAACATCATGCTCTATCTTTTTCGATTGTAAAACCCAAGGAGGACATTTATCTTTTCCCCTATCTTTACAATATGTAAACACGCCTTTAGTGATTTCATTTTTTTCTTTAGTAAGAACCATTGTATTTGCAAAAAATCTAGGTTCATTATTTTCATTAATTTTTAAATCTTTCTGGTCTAAAAAAGCTTTTGCATCTGTTCCAACAATTTTTTCTTTTTTTTCGTCTATATAAATTTCTGAAAAATTATATTCATTATTTTTTATATCTTTTATCTGAATCGCACCTTTAGAAAAAAACATATTTTTTTCTGTAAAATAATTAAACATTTTGACAAATATTTTATTTCCCTCTTTGTCAATAATTGTTGTTTTGTTACTAGATGAAATAATATTATTTTTACCGTCATAAGAAATATTTTCGCCTATTACTCTATACCCTTCTGAAGTTATGATTTCAGTTTTACCAAATGTTTTTATTAGTTCTTTAATTTTATCGTATTTTGCAGATTCAGAAAATAATTTATTATTTTTACTATCTTGCACTTTTACATTACCCTCTAAGGTTACAACTTCATTTGTTTTGTCAACACTCATCTTTGAAGAATTTATTTTTAATTCATCAGCTAATAATGATGGTTGAAAAATAAAAAATAAACAAATAGCGATATAGAAAAAAATATTATTTCTCATTTATTTGTATAATTCCTATTGAACAAAAAAGACTGATTGCTATTACTGGTATCCATACAGCTAAAGTTAAAGATATCCTATCTGTCTGACCTAAAGCAACTGAAAGGTCTTTAAAATAATATATTACAGCACAACAAATGATTGATATGAATATATAGTAAAAATTTTGATGTTTATTTGTAGATCCTACCGTAAATATTGAGGCCAAAACAACCATAAGAAATAGAAATACTGGTAATGCAAAAAAAGTATTTATTTTTTCATTTAAAAGCCTTTTAGAATAACCTTGTGCATTAAGATCTTTATATTCCGTTATAAGTTTAAGAAATGAAATAGTATCTAAGTTTCGATAAAGCTTGTTTAATTTTTCAATATTATAAATAGAGTAAATTTCCTCATTTTCAGTAAATACCACATTATCTTTATCTTTTATTAAATCAAAAGTAGAAACAGATTCTAATGACCAAACATTTTTTGAAATATTTGCTTTTTCAGCCTCAATTCTTTTAATTATTTCATACTTTTCTTCATCAAGCTCATAAATTGAAACTTCAAACAAAAAGTTTTTTTCTATCTTTTTAGCCGTTATTATTCTTAAGTTATTATCATATGTTTCTTTTATCCATACTCCATTTTTATTAATAGAAACCAGATGATCAACATCCTTTGAATATTTTGCTTTTGTTTCTTCGTAATATTTAATCATTGAAGAAGTTAAGGGGTTAATTATCACAAGAACAGTTATTCCAAATAAAAAAGCTGTTAACGACAATATAAAAATTATTTTAAGATTTGAAAATCCAAATACTTTTAGTGAGAGAAAATCTCCGTTAGATTTAATAGAAACTAAATACCACATCGAAGCAAAAAAAACTACAAATGGTAGTAATTTTACAATTAAATTAGGTATAAACATAACTGTAAGCACAAAAGGCAAAATTGTACTTTGATTAATATTTTTAAAAAATTCAATTTCTTCAAAGAGGTTAAATATTATTCCAAGGCAAATAAAAATTAATGCTACATTTATAATTATCTTTAAAAAGCCAAAAGTTAAATATTTATTTATAATTTTATTCATTTAACTCTCTCGTATGCTAAACTTCTTAATAATATTAGGTACATAATTGGAGTTAATATTAAAGGCATTATAAAATATAAAACTGTATTTAATTGAGATAAACCTGAATATCTTACTAAAATTTCAGCCAAAACAAGAATTATAAAACCAAATGCAAAGTAGGAGTAATTTCTTAAAAATTTAAATTTTCGTTGTCTTTTTTTAATTAACAAAAAACAACATACTAATGAAACTAAAGGAATATAAAAAGGCATTCCAATCCTGCGTGACATAGTTGCTATTACTTCTTCAGAACAAAATTCTATAAAATTTAAATTTTTTGATTTAGGTCGCATGGCATATTTATCTATAGACCCTGCTGACCCAACACAGCTTGCTAATTCAAATGTAGTCGTCTCCTGTAATTTCGGAGCTACTATTGATCTAGGTTTTAGCTCATCAACATTGATTTGAGTTTTTTTAAAACTTACGTTGTTTAATTTACCATTTTTGTCTTGGGTTTGTATTAGACCATCAATAAGGATAAGTTTTTTATTATCGATCAATCCTGTTTTTGCAATGATAGTTGTATTAATAGTTTTTTCATTTCCTGCTACCAAACCTTTTAAAAAACTACCTTCATCTCTTATAAAAATATTACTCATTTCATTATTAGAATTTTTGTTACCTATGTACATTGTTAGATCTTTGAATGAATCACTAAAATCATTAGTTTTAATTACCGAAGACAAAGAGCCAAAATCTGATGATCTAATAATTTCTCTGGATTTGTTTAAAGAGGCTGGTGTTATAAAAGTTGAAAAGAGTATTTGAAAAAAAACTGCTAAGATTGAGACGAAAAAAAATAGCTTTACTAACTGTATCTTATTTACACCTGTCGTCCACAGTATAATAAATTCATTTTGTCTCTCAAATTTGAGAATGGATAAAACTAGGGACAAGAGAAATGAAAGTGGTATAAGTTTTGTTATTATTCCAGTTACATTTAACAAAGAGAACAAAAGATAAGTTTTTATAGAATGCCCGTTTTCTACTATTAAGTCTAAAAAATTAACAGCTCTTACGGTCCATGCTATCGCAGTAAATGCAAACAAAATGACGATAAATGATTTGATTATTTCTATAGTAAAGTACTTATAAATTTTGTTTTTAAGCATTTGAGTTTTTTGTATATAATTAAATCAACTATTAAGAAAATTCAATCAAAGGTTTAATTATTATAAATTTTCCATTGAATTCTTGCATATTTGATCATATATACCTCTCAACTCAATTTGAAGAGCAATTAAAAAATTATGTCTATAAAAATAAACTATTCAAAAAAAACAATTAGTAAATCTTCGGCTAATCTAGTCTTGTTTTCTAATGATAAATTCAACATTAGCCCCCTAAAGAAAAACCTTTCTAATTCTGAATTTTCTTACATAAATGATCTATTAAAAACCAGCGATTTAAAAAAAAATTTATTTGTTTTTGAGCTTAATTCAAAAAAAAATATAGTTTTAATATCAATTAAAAATAATTTAAAGAACTCAGATATAGAAAATTTGGGAGCAGAATTTTATGGACGAGTAAATTATGGAAAGAACAGTGAGTACTTTATAATTTCTGATAGCATAATAGATAAATATGATAATTTTTTAGGCCATTTTCTTCATGGACTAAAATTAAAATCTTATGAGTTTAAAAAATATAAATCAAAAAAAGAGTCAAGAATAATTTCAATAAATATAGTAGGAAACAAAAACAAACCTTCGGTTAAAAATCAGTTAAAGTTTAGAGCTTTGGAAGAAGGAACTTTTTACGCAAGGGATTTAGTTTCTGAACCAGGAAATGTTTTACATCCAGATGAATACACTAAAAGAATAAACTCTCTTAGAAAAGATGGTTTAAAGGTTAATATATATGATCAAAAAAAATTAAAGAAGCTTGGTATGAATGCTTTGCTTGGAGTAGGTATGGGAAGTATAAGAGGATCATATCTTGTAACAATGGAATGGAATGGATTAAAAAATAATTCTAAACCTTTAGCATTTGTTGGAAAGGGAGTTACTTTTGACACTGGTGGTTATTCATTGAAACCAGCAAGATTTATGGAAGATATGACCTATGATATGGCAGGTTCAGCTGCAGTAGTCGGTTTAATGAAGAACTTAGCAATTAGAAAAGCAAAAGTTAATGCTGTTGGAGTAGTGGGGCTTGTGGAGAATATGGTAAGTGGAATTGCTCAAAGACCAGGGGATATTGTTAAATCATATAGTGGTAAAACTATAGAAGTATTAAATACAGATGCAGAGGGTCGATTAGTTTTAGCTGACGCCTTAACTTTCACAGAAAAAAAATTTAAACCAAAATTCATGGTTGATTTAGCAACTTTAACAGGTGCAATCATAGTTTCTTTAGGATCAGAATATGCTGGACTTTTTTCCAATGATGAAAAGTTATCCAAACAAATACTTAATGCAGGAGAACAAGTTGAGGAGAAATTATGGAGAATGCCTCTTCATAAAAATTATGACAAACTTATAAATTCTAAAAATGCTGATATGCAAAATATAAACTATATTGGTGGAGCGGGGTCAACAACTGCAGCTCAATTTTTACAAAGATTTATTTTGAACAAAACTCCTTGGGCTCATTTGGATATCGCCGGTATGGCTTTTTCAAAATACGGTGGTGCTTTAAATTCTGGGGGAGCAACTGGATTTGGAGTAAGACTATTAAATCAACTAATAGAAGAAAATTACGAGTAAAGTGGAACAAACCTTATCAATAATAAAACCCGATGCAGTTGAAAGAAATCTAGGTGAGAATATTAAAGATATTTTTCAAAAAAATAATTTAATTATTAAGAATATTAAAAAAATTCATATTTCAAGAGAAGAAGCGTCAGAATTTTATAAAGTTCATCAGTCGAAGCCTTTTTATGAGGACCTTTGTACCTACCTTTCATCAGGACCAATAATAGTAATGATTTTAGAAGGAAAAGACGCCATAAAAGAGAATAGAAGGATAATGGGCGCTACAAATCCTAAAGATGCTGAAGAGGGAACTATAAGAAAATTATATGGTATTTCTATCGATAAGAATTCTGTTCATGGATCAGATTCTTTAGAAAATGCAAAAAAAGAAATTAAATTTTTTTTTAAAAATTAATACTACATAAAAATTTTTGTAATAGCTTCAGAAAAAGCCTTATATTCTAACCTTTGAGTTTTCTTTTTTAACGTATTGATATTTTCATTTTTTGAGAGCTCAAAAGATTTTTTTAAAATGATTTTTCCAGAGTCAAGTTTTTCATTTACATAATGAACAGTACAACCTGCTTTTTTTTCTTTATTTTTCAAAATTCTCGTGAAGGTGTTAGTTCCTTTATATTTAGGCAACAAAGAAGGGTGTATATTTATTATTTTCCCGTTAAAATTTTTAATAAAATATTTAGATAATATTTTCATATAACCAGCTAAGCAAATTATAGAAATATTCTTATTATTTAAAACTTGTATTAATTTATTTTCATAATTTATTTTTTTGGTATTTATAATTATATAAGGTATAGAATATCTTTTAGCTAAATTTACTCCCTTAGCTTTTTTTTTATTAGAGATAATTAATTTAATAGATATTGGAAAGTTATATCTTCGTGAATTTTGTATTAAAGCTCTAAGATTTGTTCCAGTTCCTGAGATAAAAACACATGAATTTTTTTTTACCATTTTATTTCATTAAATAAATTAAATCGTTTTTTATCTTTAGAAATATATCCAATTTCAATAGGCTTATTACCTTTTTTCAAGTATTTTTTAATTTTATTTAAATTACCTTTTTTTATTATTATGCAGAATCCTACACCACAATTAAAAGTTTTTAACATTTCATCATCAGAAATATTCTGTTTCTTTAACCATTTAAAAATATTTTTAACTTTTATTTTTGCTAAATCAATATTTATAGAAAGATCTTTAGGTACTGATCTTGTTAAATTTTCAAATAAACCACCACCAGTAATATGAGCAGCAGAATTAATCAAATTTTTTCCACTTAGTTTCAAAATTTCTTGTGTGTAAATTTTTGTGGGTTTTAATAATTCATGTTTTAATTTCTTTGGAATTTTTTTATTTCTTAATACAGATCTTACTAAGGAATAACCGTTTGAATGTACTCCGTTTGATGGAATAGCTAAAATTAAATTTCCACTTTTAACATTTGCTTTATTAAGAATTTTTTTTTTAGATACTACTCCTACCGAGAAACCTGCTAAGTCAAATTTATCTTTATCATATACTCCTGGCATTTCTGCAGTTTCACCACCTATCAGTTCACATCCCGACTTTTTACATCCTTTTATTATACCTCGTAATATTAATTTAATTTTTTTGAGATTTAGTTTACCTACAGCTATATAATCTAAAAAAAACAAAGGTCTAGCGCCCTGAACAATTAAATCATTGACGCACATCGCAACTAGATCAATACCTATAGTATCAAACTTATTAAATTTGTTAGCCAATTCTAATTTTGTACCCACTCCATCTGTACAAGAAACTATCAAAGGATCTTTGATTTTTAATTTAGATAAATCAAAAACCGAACCAAATGCACCTATATTATCTGGTTTGGTAACTTTATTCTTTTTTCTGACATTTTTTGTTGAGATTTTGGCAATATGTTTTACAAATTTATTTGCAAGATCAATATTTACTCCGCTTTTTTTATAACTATTTTTTGTTTTTTCCATTAATAAAATGATAATTATTTAAAAAAATGAATAAAATTATTTTTTCACTATTTATAATAGTATTTTTATTTAAAACTGGAAATGTTTTTTCAAATATAAATACATTTCATGTTGATAATATTATCATAGATACCAAAGGTAATTTAAACAAAGAACAACTTCTCAATAAAGCTTTTAGAAAAGGTTTTGATAGTCTTATAAAAAAGATCTTATTAAAAAAAGATCAAGATTTAGTACTAACCACAAGTATCGACGATATAAAGAAAATGATATCAAACTATCAAATACTAAGAAATGAAAGTTTAAAAAAAAAGGAATTAATAATTAATTTGTCTTTTGATAGACAAAGTATAAATAATTTCTTTTTCCTAAAAGGAATTTCATATGCCGACTTATCGAAAACAACAGCACTATTATTTCCAGTTTTGGTTGAAAAAGATAATTTTTATATTTTTTCGAACAACTTTTTTTATAAAAATTGGAATACAAATGACAAAAGAGATAAAGAGAATCAATTTATTGAGTATATAATGCCAATAGAAAATCTTGAATATGTGCAATTTATACAAAAAAATAAAAATAATTTGGAGTCTATAGATATAAATGAACTTTTAACAGATTATGATGTAGAAAATTATGTTTTTATTATAATTAGACCTTCAGATAAAAAAAATAATATTTTTTTGAAGTCACGTATTTCAGGAAATAACATTGTAAAAAATTTTGAAGTTAATAACTTCATCAATAGTGATAAGATTTCCAATTTTGAAAAAACAAGAGAAAGTATTAAAAGAGAAATAATTGAAATATTTAAATCACAGAATCTAATTGATATCAGGACCCCTTCTTTTTTAAATATAGTTGTTGAAATAAACAACCAAGATGATTTATTAAAAACGCAATCAATTTTAAAAAAAATAAAATTAGTAGAAAGTTTCTACGTATTAGAGTTGAATAAAAAGTACGCTAAAATAAAAATTAAATATTTTGGTAAAATTGAAAAAATAAAAAAAACTTTTGACCAAATGGGCATTGAGCTCAATAATTTAAACAATCAATGGAAAGCAAGTTTAAGATGAGTCAACTAACTTTTAAGTTTCCGTTTAAAACCACATATTATAAAAATGATTTTTATGTATCCTCAAACAATTTTGAGGTCTACAAGTTGCTCGAAAGTTGGCCTAATTGGCCAAGCAAAAATATAAATATTTTCGGACCAAAAGGAAGTGGAAAAACTCATTTAGCCAATATTTTAAAAAAAAAAATTAATTCATCAATCTTTGAAGCTTGTAATTTAACAAATGAATCTTTGCAAAAAATTAAATCAAAAAAATGTTTAATTATAGATAATTATAATAATAATATTGATGAAAAATTATTATATTCAACATTAAATCAAGCCAATCAAGAAAATCAATATGTTGTTATAAATTCGCAATCTTCTATAAAAAATACGGATGTAAATTTAGCAGATTTAAAATCAAGGTTTGATAGCTTTATTAATTTGGGAATAAAACTTCCAACAGATGAGTTATTAAGGGTTATATTAACTAAATCCTTTTCTGATAAACAAATAAAAGTTAATATTAAATTATTGGAATACATTTTAAAAAACATTGATCGTTCTTATGAAAAAGTCTTTGAATTTATAAAAAAAATAGATTCTGAGTCTTTATCTACTGGAAAATCAATAAACATTAATTTAATTAAAAAAGTACTAAAAAAATGAATAAATTTAGATCTCATCATTGTTCAGAGTTAAGAGAAAAAGATATTGGAAAAAATATTAAACTATCAGGTTGGTTACACAGAAAAAGAGATCATGGTAATTTACTTTTTTTAGATTTGAGAGATCATTTTGGGATTACGCAATGCGTAATAGAAAATAAAGATAAAAATTTTAAGACCTTAGAAAAGTTAAAACCAGAGTCAGTAATTTTAATAGAAGGCAAAGTAGTAAGAAGAGCCAAAGAAACTGCAAATAAAGATTTAGAAACAGGATTAATAGAAATAAAAATAAACAATTTTGAAGTTCTCTCTGCTGCGGATGATTTGCCAATGCCAGTTTTTGGCGAGCAAGATTATCCAGAGGAGATTAGACTTAAATATAGATTTATCGATTTAAGACGTAAAGAAATGCACTCCAACATAGAACTAAGGTCAAAAATAATTTCTTTTTTAAGAAATAAAATGATTGAAAATAATTTTTTAGAATTTCAAACACCTATTTTAACAGCATCTAGTCCTGAGGGTGCGAGAGATTTTTTGGTACCGAGTCGAACCCATCAAGGTAAATTCTATGCTTTACCTCAAGCTCCACAACAATTTAAGCAGATGGTTATGATATCTGGATTTGACAGATATTTTCAAATAGCACCTTGCTTTAGAGATGAAGACGGGAGAGCTGATAGAAGTCCTGGAGAACATTACCAACTTGATATGGAAATGTCTTTTGTTGAGAAAGAGGATATTTTTAATGTAACAGAACCTATATTTTACGATTTGTTTACAAAATTCGGTAAGAAAAAAAAAGTTAATAAAGCTCCCTTTCCCAAAATTACTTATAAGGAATCACTAAACAAATATGGAACGGATAAACCGGACTTAAGAAATCCTATTGAGTTGGTTGATGTCACTAAGATATTTTCGTCTAAAGAAACAACATTAAAAATTTTTAAAGAAAATATAAACAAAGGAGCAATAGTGAAAGCTATTCCAGCTCCCAACACAAATACAAAACCTAGAAGTTTTTTTGATAATTTAAATAATTGGGCGATTGCTGAGGGAGCAAGTGGTATGGCCTACATCACGTTTGAAAAAAATAAGGAAAAAGTTGTAGGTAAAGGGCCAATAGCAAAGTTTTTTTCAGAAAAGGCCATATCTGAATTAATGAGTCAATGTAAATTAACTGAAAAAGACTCAGTTTTTTTTATATGTAATCAACCTTCTGAAGCAACAAAATTTTCAGGTATAGCAAGACAAAAAATCGGAAATGAACTTAAATTAATAGATGATAAAAATTTTATTTTTTGTTGGATAGTAGATTACCCCATGTATAGTTATGATGATAAAGAAAAAAAATTAGATTTTAGTCATAATCCATTTTCTATGCCAAAAGAAAATATAAATGAATTTGATAAAAAAGATCCTCTAGATATTTTAGCACATCAATATGATCTTGTTTGCAATGGTTATGAGTTATCTTCCGGGGCGATTAGAAACCATATACCCGAGTATTTATTTAAAGTTTTTAAAAAAGTTGGTTATTCTAAAGATATGGTTGAAAAAAATTTTAAAGGTATGATTAAGGCTCTATCTTATGGAGCCCCACCTCACGGAGGCATGGCACCAGGTATAGATAGAATAGTTATGCTTTTAGCTAATGAAAAAAATATAAGAGAAGTTACTCTATTTCCATTAAATCAAAATGCCCAAGATTTATTAATGGGAGCCCCATCAGAGGTGAATGAAAATCAATTAAAAGAGCTAAATATAAAACTTGGTAGCAAGAAACCTAATTCTTAGTTTTTAGATTAATACGTATATCACTTAAATCTACAAGTTTTTCCTCGTAATTACTTCTAACAAAGCCTTTAGAAGTAATGTTTTTAACTATTTTTAAAAATTTATCTTCTGTTGAATCATTATTCGGACTTGCAGTGCTGACGATAGACGGTGTATGAGCCAATTCTTCTTTACCCAAATAAGATATTGCTAGTTCTCTAAAAACGTAATCTAAAATGGACGTAGCACTTAGAATTCTATCATTTCCCTCAACTTTTCCAGAAGGTTCAAATTTTGTATCTATAAATGCATCAACAAATTCATCTAAAGGAACGCCATACTGCAAACCCAAAGATATAGCTATAGCAAAGTTATTCATTAAAGCTTTTACTAATTCGCCTTCTTTATTTGTGTCTATAAAAATCTCTCCAATTTTCCCGTCGTTATACTCTCCCGTGTGAAGGTATATTTTATGGTCTCCTATAGAAGCTTTTTGAATATAACCTTTCCTTCTATCAGGCATTTTAAACCTATCGCTTATTTTTCCTTTAATTTTATTTGTTAATATAGGTTCATTTATTGTTTTGTTTTGGAGATTAATGTTTTTTTCTAAAACTTCTTTTTTTGGTTTACTAATTTTTTCTTTTGATAAGTCTTTATTTGTATCTCCACCGTCAATTTTTCTAGTTTTCCTATTATTTAATTTGACATCTATAACCTCAACGTTGCCATCCGTTCTGGTATCAATTTTTGACAACTCTTGGTCATTTAATTCATTTAAGGTATGAGTTGTCTTAAAAGTACATGTATAAAAAGTTTCAACTGTATATTTTTTCATAAGATTTCAGGAATCTGCCACATTGTAGATATATATTAAATATAGTAAGTGTCCATAGTTTAATGATACACTTATTAAGTGTGTGGATTTAAAATTAAAAAATTATGATCAACTTAAAGCAAATTTTTATTTGGTGGCACAGACAAACATTTGGCACTTTTTTAAAAACTTTATTTTTTGGTAAATTTGTTGGTCAAGATAAACTTGGTAATAAATACTATAGAAGCAAAAAAGACGAGAGGTGGGTTATCTATTCAAACAGTGTTGATGCCTCAAAAATAACAAATGATTGGTTTTTGTGGATGCATCATACAGTTGACAAAATTCCTGAAAATAATGAAAAAAAATATATTTGGCAAAAGGAACATTCGGAAAATATGACTGGTACAACCAAATCTTATAAACCAAGTAAAATTTCAAAATTTGACCAAAAGAAAAAATATGAAACTTGGAAAAGTTAATTTATTACTTATTTTAATAGTTCTATTTAATTTTAAACTTTTTGCAGACGAAAAAATTTCAACTGTGCCGTTAGTGAATTTAGAAGAGTTAAAACCTAGCTATGAAGAAGTTGAAGATGAGAATGTAGAGATTTCATCTAATCAAGAAAATCAAATCAAAGAAAAAAGAAAAAAAACATCGTCAGGAAATAATATTATTATAAATATTTTGGGTTTAGATAAAATTACTGCAAAAACTACCCAAATAAATATAAAATTAGGTGAAACCAAAAAATTTGGATTATTAGAAATCAAAGCGATTAAGTGTGGAAAAATGGAAACTGCTAACGAGAAGGGAGAGGCAGCTTACATACAAGTTAAAGACTTGTCAGATAACCAAGACAAAAAAGTGTTTGTTTTCAATGGATGGACTTTTTCTTCAAGTCCATCTCTTAGGCCCATAGATCATCCCGTTTATGATCTTTGGTTAGTAGGTTGTGAAAATGCTTAAAAGAATTTTTCTCTACTCATCCAGTTAGTATCAAAATCAGAGTCTATAAATTTTTTATGTTTTAGAATTTTTTTATGTAAATCTACTGTTGTTGTAATTCCTTCAATTACAAACTCATCTAATGATCTTAATGTCCTCTGAATGGCTTCTGTTCTATTTCGTCCCTTGCAAATAACTTTAGCTATTAAACTGTCATAATAAGGGGTTATTTTACAACCTTGGAAAATAGAACCATCCACTCTAGTTCTAAAACCAGAGGGTTGGTGGCAGACTTTTATAATACCTGGACTAGGCTGAAAATCTTTTGCTGGATCTTCAGCGTTTATTCTACACTCAATGGAGTGACCTCTAGGGTCAATATCACTTTGTTTTAAAGCTGTATCCCCAGAAAAAGCAATCCACATTTGCTCTTTTACAATATCAATTCCTGTTTGGACTTCAGTTACAGGATGTTCCACTTGAACTCTTGTATTCATTTCAAGAAAATAGAATTTCCCTTTCTCATAAATAAATTCAACAGTTCCAGCTCCTTCATAACCGATTTTCTCAACCATTTTTACAGTCTTAGATAGTAAATCTGTTCTTTCACTATCTGTCAAAACTGGGCTAGGTGTTTCTTCTATCAATTTTTGGTGTCTTCTTTGTACTGAACAGTCTCTTTCGCCTAAATGTACAGTTCTATTTTTTCCTGACATTATTTGAACTTCTATGTGTCTTGGGTTTTTGAAATATTTTTCAATATAAAGTTCATCATTTCCAAAATATTTTTGAGCTTCTGATTTAGCAGTAGAAAATAATTCTTCTAATTGGTTTTCTTTTTCAACAATTTTCATTCCTTTACCACCTCCACCACCAGCAGCTTTTATTAGAACGGGATAACCTATATCCAAACATATTTTTTTTGCATCTTGATAAGATTTTACTGCGCCTTCTGAACCTTCAATCACAGGCAAACCGTTTTTTCTTGCAATTCTTTTTGCTTCTATTTTATCTCCCATCTTGCTTATCAAATCAGAGCTAGGACCTATAAATTTAATTCCATGTTTAGTGACTACATCAGCAAATTTTGCATTCTCGGATAAAAAACCATATCCAGGATGTATTGCTTCAGCACCAGTCAAATCGACAGCCGACATCAGGGCTGAAATATTTAAGTAACTATTTTGAGGTTGGTGCGATCCTATACAAACACTTTCATCTGCAAGTCTCACATGCATAGAGTCCGTATCTACATCTGAATGAACAGCTACTGTTGAAATTCCCCATTCTTTACAAGCCCTAATAACCCTAACAGCTATTTCACCTCTGTTAGCAATCAATACTTTTTTGAACATTTTTTTTACTTAAGAAGTACTAAGGCCTGACCAAACTCTACTGGCTGACCATCATTAACTAAAATTTTTTTTATAATTCCGTCATTTGTTGAGGCAACATGATTCATCGTTTTCATTGCTTCTACTATCATTACCGTTTGTCCTTTTTTTATTTTATCTCCAATTTGAACAAATTTTTTTCCACCAGGTTCAGGAGCCAAATATGCTGTGCCTATTATAGGAGATTTAATTCTTATCCCCTCTTCATCATTTCCACTCAAAACAGCTTTATTACTTGAAATTACTGTATTGCCTCTAGAAGTATCTTGAGATTTTACACCTTTTGAAACTTTAATTCTTTTATTACCTTCTTGATATTCAAGTTCGGTTAATTTGAACTCATCTAAATGATCAACAAGCTCTTTAATTAATTTTTTTTCTATTTTCATTTTTTTAAAATATTTTTCATTGCTTCTAATGCCATAACATATCCATTTATTCCAAACCCACAAATTATACCAGTGGCAGTTTTACTGATAAGTGATTTATGCCTGAATTCCTCTCTGTTGTAAATATTAGTTATATGTAATTCTATAATTGGAATTCTCAATATCATTAAAGCGTCCCGAATTGAAACTGAGGTATGCGTGTAGCCAGCAGCATTAATTATTAATCCTGAATATTTATCTCTACTATCTTGAATTAAATCAACTATTTCACCTTCAACATTAGATTGCTTGAAAGCCAAATCAATATCATTTTTTTTTGCATATTTATGGCAATTATCTTCTATATTTTTAAGTGAAACGCTACCATATTTCTCTTTTTCTCTTTCGCCCAAAAGGTTAAGATTAGGACCATTAATAACAATAATTTTATATTTCATTATTACGATATAAGATAAATAATTATCTGAAATATGGCAAAAATACAATTAAATGGTAAAAAAGTTTCAATACAGCAAAAAATTTCAATATCTGATCTATTGAAGAAAAATAAGTTAGATGAAAGCAAAATAGCTGTAGAGATTAACGGGACAATTCTCCACAAAACGAAATATAAAAAAAAAAATACTAAAAAATAATGATAAAATTGAAATAGTGCATTTTATAGGAGGAGGTTAGATACTTTGAAAAAGGATGTTTTTAAAATAGCTAATAAAATTTTTAAATCAAGATTAATAGTTGGAACTGGTAAATACAAAAATTTCAAAGAAACTGCTTCTGCAGTAAAAAATTCAGGTGCAGACATAGTTACTGTTGCAGTGAGAAGGGTTAATATTTTAGATAAAAAAAAACCCATCTTAATGGACTACCTGAATCCAAAGAAAATTACTTACCTACCTAATACTGCAGGATGTTTCAATTCTGAAGATGCTCTAAGAACTTTAAGACTAGCTCGTGAAATGGGTGGATGGAAAATGGTAAAGCTAGAAGTATTAGGAGACAAAAGAACTTTATTTCCTAATATGATAGAGACAATTAAATCTACAAAAATTTTAGTTAAAGAGGGTTTTAAAGTTTTAGTGTATTGTAGTGACGACCCTTTGCTTGCTAAAAAATTAGAAGAAATGGGTGCTTCTGCCATAATGCCTTTAGCTTCTCCTATAGGTTCAGGACTTGGAATTCAAAATAAAGTTAATTTATCTTTAATTATAAAACAATCTAAAGTTCCAGTTATTGTAGATGCTGGAATCGGAACAGCTTCTGATGCAACTATTGCAATGGAATTAGGGTGTGATGGAGTTTTGATTAATAGTGCTATTGCAAAAGCAAAAAATCCAATATTGATGGCTAATGCATTTAAAAATGCTGTTATATCTGGAAGACAATCTTTTATTGCGGGGAGAATGAAAAAAGAATTTTTTGGCTCACCTAGCACCTCTTCTAAGGGGTTAATATAAATTACTTTTTTCTAACCCAAAGAGTACGAGGTGATGATTTAAAATTTTTTTTACTAATTTTTTTTGGTTTTGAGGCTTTCTTATCTTTAAAAGATTTTTTTTTACTATCTTTTATTTCAACCTTAGCTTTTTCTATTTTGCTTAGATTTTCAATTTTGCTTACAATTTTTTTATTTTTATTTAATAATTCTATACTATACTCTGGAATTAGAAGGTCTTTATCACCGAAGAGTTGGATTTTAAAACCATACTTTTTTTGGAAATAATCAATTTCTTTTTTTAAAAATGAATCAATATAAATTTTTATTTTTTCTGGAATATAAGCATTAATAGATTTTATCTTATTGGTAAATGCCAACATTTCTATTTTTTTAATAATCTTGAGAGAAAATGACTCCATAGACAAACTAGTCTCCCACTTTATTGATGCCTCTCTTAATCTTTGACGCGTCATCTCTAGTAGTCCAAAATTACTAATTCTTCCGATTTGAATTCTTGCTCTATCTTTCTTTACGCTTTCACGCATTTTTTTTTCAACCATTCTTCTGTTGTAAAAATTCATCATATCAATAAAGTCAATAACTATTAGACCAGACAAATCCCTAATTTTAATTTGTTTACCTATTTCTTCTGCAGCTTCCAAATTAGTATTAAGAGCAGTTTTCTCAATGTTAATTCCTTTAATTGATTGTCCAGAGTTTATATCTATTGCAATCAGTGCCTCTGTTGGATTTATAACAAGATAACCACCAGACTTAAGTTTTACGACTGGTTCAAATATATTATTAAGTTCTTTTTCAATACCAGAGTCATGAAATAGCGGAATTTTTCCTCTATACTTTTTTACGAATTTCACATTTTTTGGAACCAATTCTTTCATAAATAATTTAGCTTTTTGATATCCCTCGTTTCCTTCTACATAAATATTTTTAGTTTCATTATCGTAAATATCCCTCAACGCTCTTTTAACTATGTCACCTTCTTCATAAATTAAAGAAGGGGCGTTAGACTCGACTGCTTTATTTTTTATTAAATCCCAAGTACTAATAGTGTTGCTAAAATCTTTCTCAATTTCATTTCTAGTTTTATTAGCGCCAGCGGTTCTTACAATTATTCCCATACTTTTGGGTATTTCGATTTCATTAAGTATATTTCTTATTTTTTTTCTATCAGATGGATTCATTATTTTTCTAGAAATTCCTCCTCCTTTAGCAGTATTTGGCATTAAAACGATATACTTTCCCGCAAGAGATATAAAAGTAGTCAAAGCAGCACCTTTTTGTCCTCGCTCTTCTTTAATTACTTGAATTAAGATAACTTGACCCGGTTTAATTACTTCTTGAATTCTATATCTTTTTAATCCGTAGGTATTTTTAAGTTTTTCTCTTTTGTGAGTATGAATATTTTCGTTATTTTTATCATTTGATGAATTAAGCAGTTCACTACTTGTAGCTTCTTTTTCATTGGCAGGTTCTTGCTCTTTTTCATTTTCATGATTATTTGAGTCTTCCGAATTAGTGTTTTTTAGTTCTTCTCTGATTTTTTCTTCAGCTTCTTTTAATTTTTCTTTATCTGAAGCCGGTATTTGATAATAATCAGACTGAATATCATTGAAAGCCAAAAATCCGTGCCTAATTCTACCAAAATTTACAAAAGCAGCTTGCAGAGATGGTTCAACTCTACTTATAACACCTAAATAAATATTATTTTTAAAATTTAGCTTGTTTTTATTTTCATACTCATACTCTTCAATAGATGAGCTTGATTTAAGAACGACTCGTGTTTCATCAGGATGTGATGCATCAATATATAAATTCTTTTCCATTTTAAATGAATTCCTTTAGTGATAATTTTTGATTTTTGTAATTTGAAACTTTTCATAAACCAATTATACAAAATTTTTAGAGAAATAGCACCTTTTATAAACTAGTAAATATGCCATAAGATAGCCAAAATTTAAGCTATATCATAATTACTAATGATAAAATTTTTTAATTATACCGTTAAATTAGTTATTATTTTTTTGTTTTGTTTTGCTTTGTTAATTTTTTCTGCATTTTGGTATTTTTCTTCGGGTCTCCCAGACTATAAAAAACTTTCAAAATACCAACCTCCCGTTTCAAGTAGAGTGTACGCTGAAAACGGAGCTTTAATAGCTGAATATGCAATTGAAAAGAGATTATTTATTCCTTACAACTCCATTCCAAAAAAAGTTATCAATTCTTTTTTATCTGCTGAAGATAAAAATTTTTTTAAACACCCAGGTGTAGATGCTAAAGGGATACTTAGAGCAACAATCAACAATTTTACTAATATAATTAATGATAAAAGATTGGAGGGCGCATCTACAATCACTCAACAGGTAGCAAAAAATTTTCTTTTAACTAATGAAGTTTCTTTAAAAAGAAAAATTAAAGAAGCTATATTAGCTTTTAGGATTGAAAAAGCTTATTCTAAAGAAAGGATTTTAGAGCTTTATCTCAATCAAATTTATCTGGGAGAAGGAACTTATGGGGTAGCGGCTGCGAGCTTAGAGTACTTTGATAAATCTGTTAAGGAGTTAAGTTATTCAGAATCTGCACTTCTTGCGGCACTACCAAAAGCTCCAAGTAGATATAATCCATTTAAATATCCTAAAATAGCAAAAATTAGAAGAAATTTAGTTTTGAACAATTTAAATGAAAATGGCTTCATAACAAAAAAAGAATTAAAAAATTTAAAGAAAGGCTCAATCGATCTAAAAAAAAGAAAGATTAAAATAATTAACGAAGCCAATTCTTATTCAGAGGAAGTTAGAAGAACAATAAAAGAGAATTATGGATTTAAAAAATTATACGAAGAAGGCTTGTCTATTCAGGTACCATTAGATGTAAATTATCAAACATATGCCTTAAAAGCTTTAAGAGATGGAATAGAAGCCTATGATCGTAGACATGGATGGAGAGGCGCTATAACTAATAAATTAACAAATAGTAATTGGAAAGAAAAATTAAATAAAACTAAAATTGATTCTTCATTAAATTGGGTTTTTGCTGAGATTACAAATATAAATGAAAGTCGCTTATCTATTAAAGTTTTAAAATCAAATGAAAAAAATTTTATTGATAGTGAAAAAATAAAATGGGCAACAAGAAAAAATATTTTTAAAAATTTTAAAATTGGTGATATTATTTTCGTTAAAGAAAATAAAAAAAGTAAAACATGGGAGTTAAAACAATATCCAAAAGTAAATGGATCAATTATTGTATTAGACCCTTTCACCGGTAAAGTTAAAGCTCTTGTAGGAGGCTTTAGTTACCAATCAAGTGAGTTCAATAGAGCTACTCAAGCTAAAAGACAACCAGGCTCAGCTTTCAAACCTTTTGTTTATGCTGCAGCTTTAGAAAATAAATATTCACCTAATTCAATTATTTTGGATGCTCCATTCATAGCCGAACAAGGAATTGGACTAAAAAACTGGAAACCAGAAAACTATGGAAAGAAATTTTATGGACCTTCGACTTTAAGAAAAGGTATTGAATATTCGCGAAATTTAATGACGGTAAGGATTGCAGAAGATTTAGGATTAAAAAAAATATTAAAATTATCTAGAGAACTAGATATATATGAAGACATACCAGAGCTATTATCTGTTTCATTAGGCTCAGCAGAGACAACCTTAATTAATATTACTACAGCTTATGCATCCTTTGCTAACGGGGGTAAAAAAGTTCAACCGATTTTGATAAACAGAATACAAGATAGACGAGGAAAAACTATATATAATTCTGATGAGCGGCTGTGTATCGGTTGTGATCGTTTCTCTGAAGAGGAAGATAATCTACCTAAAATAAAAAATAATTATAAACAAGTCATAAGCGAAGAAACAGCGTATCAAATAAACTCAATATTAGAGGGGGTGGTTAGAAGGGGTACTGGCAAAAAACTAAAAGATATAGGTGTGCCATTGGCTGGAAAAACTGGGACAACTAATAACAATTATGATGCTTGGTTTATAGGTTTTAGCTCAAATTTGGTAATAGGCGTTTACATTGGTTTTGATAATCCCAAAACTCTAGGTAAGTACGAGACTGGTTCAAAAGCTGCATTGCCAATTTTTAAAAACTTTATACAAGAAGCACTTTATAAAGATGATTTTAAGGATTTTTTAATTCCAAAAGATATTTATTTTGCTCCAATTAATTATGACACAGGAAGGAAAACAAATTTTGATGATCCTAAAGCAATTATTGAAGCTTTTAAATTAGATGGAGTAAAAAAAATAGAAAATGATAATTTCGATATAAACAATAATTATGATAGAATGATCAAGTTTAGACAATTTTACTAATGGATATATTTGAAACAAAAATAAACCAAGCTGAAAAGTCTTTAGAAAATATTAGGAGGTATCTTTGAAAAAGAGGATATCTCAAGCAAAATTAAAAATCTAAATTCATTAATATCAAAAGAAGATTTTTGGAAAGATAAGAGTAAGGTAAAAAAAATCCTAAAAGAAAAAAAACTATTTGATAATATTTTACTATTATTTGAAAATTCTAAGTCAGAAATTCAGGACATTAAAGATTTATATAAGCTAGGAGTAGAAGAGAAAAATCAAGATGTTTTAAAAGACTGTACTAATAAAGCTGAAAAAATTTTCTTTAAAATTAAAAAAAATGAAATTAATTGTTTCTTATCAGGAGAAAATGACTCCTTAGATATATATCTTGAAATTCATGCAGGAGCTGGGGGAACCGAAAGCCAAGATTGGGCTGAAATGTTAAGAAGGATGTATCTAAGGTGGTTTGATAAAAAATCTTTCAAATATGAAATTATAAGTGAGCACAGGGGAGAAGAGGCTGGTATAAAATCATCAACCTTAAAAGTATCTGGCGAATTTCTTTACGGTTTAATGAAAAGAGAGTCTGGTGTTCACAGATTAGTGAGAATTTCCCCTTTTGATAGTGGAGCAAGAAGACATACTAGTTTTGCAAGTATTTGGATTTACCCAGCTATAGATGACAAAATTAATATCGAAATAAATGAAAAAGATTTAAGAATTGACACCTACAGATCGAGTGGAGCAGGAGGCCAACACGTCAATACAACAGATAGTGCTGTTCGAATTACTCACCTACCTACTAAAATAGTAGTTCAATGTCAGAACGAAAGATCCCAACACAAAAATAAAGAAACGTGTTATAAGATGTTAAAAGCTAGATTATATGAGCACGAATTACAAAAAAGAGATGAAGAAGCTCAAAAGGACATTGTTAATAAGACAGATATAGGCTGGGGACACCAAATCAGGTCTTATGTGCTTCAACCATATAGATTGGTCAAAGATCTAAGAAATAAAGTAGAAAACACTAATCCCGAGGATGTTCTTAATGGAAACATAGATGAATTTATTGAGGGCGGTTTATTTAAATCTTAATGAAAAAAATTGTATTCAGTTTATTTAGTTTACTAATAATAATTATTTTATTAATAGGTATTTTTTTATCTACTAAAGGTTACGAAACAACTAAATTTAATGTTTTAATATCAGAAAAAGTAAAATCAGTAGATGATAATCTCAAATTGAATGTTAAATCTATAAAAATTAAATTAGATTTCAAAGAATTTAAAATATTTTTAAGCACAGTTGACCCTAAGACAAAATATGGGAATGTAAATTTACCAGTATCTCAATTAAAAATTTATTTTGATTTTTTTTCTTTATTAAAAAAAGAACCTAATATTAAGGGAGCAAATATCGTTTTTGACGAAGTAAGAATTTCCGAAATAAAAAAATTAATATTAAGAATAAAGCCTTCAAATATAAAAAGTTTTATTAGTAATAATATTTCTGGTGGAAAATTAGATGGATCAATTAAGTTGAATTTTGATGATAATTTTCAATTAGAAGACTATCAATTAACAGGAAGTTTAAAAAAAACAAATATTAATTTATATAATAGAATTAAAATAGAGAATAGCAGCTTCAATTTTGCAGCAGATAAAGATGTAGTTTTAATCAATTCAATAAGTTTTAATTTATATGGAATTCCAGTTACCAATGGGACTATCCAAATTTCAAAAAAAAATAAATTTGTTATTGAAGGCAATCTAAATACTGAAATTAATTCAGATAAAGATAAGTTAAAAAAATTATTTGAACTTTTCCCAAATATAGAATTTTTAAATAATAAAATTAAACTTAAAGGTAATTTTTTAAATGAGTTTAAAATTATTTTAAATCAAACATTAAAATTAGAAAATTACTCATATAATTTAATAGGTTCTTTTAAAGATTCACAAATAATTCTAAATAAGGAAATCAAAACTTCACTACTGAAAAATGATATTAAAAAAATTTTTTTAAAAAACAGTAATGTAAAAATAAATTTTATTAAAAATAAAAAAACTACTATTTTTCTTGATGGTATTTACAAAATAAGAGAGAAAAGCGAGTTTCAAAAATTTAAAATTGATAATACTTTTGATAAATCAAAAGCCATTTATATTATTGAATTTGATATAATTGATCCTTTTTTTATTGAAATTTTAAATTATAAAAAAAAAAAAAATAATATAGCAAATATTAGTACTGAGTTTTCGACCAATAAAAAAGGAATAAATATAAATTATTTAAATTATAAAGAAGGAAAAAATTTAATAAGTTTAAAAAATTTAGATATAAACACAAAAAACCAAATTAAAAAATTTTCCAATATCAAGGTAAATACCTTTAATAACAAAAAAGAAAATAATAACTTTGACATTTTATACAAAGATAAAATCATAATTAAAGGTAAATCATACGACTCAACTAACTTAATAAAAAAAATATCAGGACCAAATAAAAGTAGTTTATTTAATCTAATTAATAAAGAAATAAGGATAAGTTTTGATAATATTTTTACAAAGTTTTCTTCACAATTAAATAATTTCAATTTAATAGGTAAAATTGAGAGAGGAAAATTCGTAAAAATATCTTCCAAAAGTGAATTTTCTAAAGATCAATATTTAGATATATCTTTAAAAAGGGATCCAAATAGTAACAAAAAAACATTAGAAATTTACTCTGGACTCGCAAAACCATTGCTTGCAGATTTTAATTTTTTTAAAGGGATAGAAGGCGGTCAATTATTGTTTAACTCTGTTTTTGACAATAAAACTAGTTCATCAAATCTTATTATAAAAGATTTTAAAGTTCTTAATGCTCCTGCTTTCGCAAAATTACTTGCTTTAGCTGATTTAGCTGGACCAGCCGTTCTTTTACAAGGTGAAGGGTTAGGCTTTGATTCATTGGAAATAAAATTTAATGATGATGAAAGAATTAGAACAATCAAAGAAATTTACGCAGTAGGACCTAGCATTACTATTTTAATGGAAGGTTATATTGAAAACAAATCTGGGCTTACCAGTCTAAGAGGAACAATGGTTCCTGCCAAAGAAATCAATAAATTAATTTCTAAAATTCCTTTACTAGGAGATATTTTGATAGGCAAAGAAGTAGGTGAAGGAGTATTTGGAGTGAGTTTTAAAATGAAAGGTCCTCCTGGTAAAATAAAAACTACTGTGAATCCTATAAAGACTTTAACACCGAGATTTATCACAAGAGCGTTAGAAAAAAGAAAGAAGGAGAACAAAAAATAATCAAGTACTTTTAATTATAAAATGTTTTTTTTTACCATATGATATTTTTATATAATTATTATCATCAAAATCTTTTTTGCTAACTATTTTATTTTCATCTGTTATTAATCCATCATTAATCTTAATACCATTTCCTTTTATAGCCCGTCTTGCGTCACTTTTAGAAGTAACAATGTTATTTGATGAGAGAAGATCCAGAATATTTATTCCTTTTAAAAGTTCAGATGCAGATATATTAATTTCGGGTAAATTTTTACTTACACCGGATCCATGAAAAGTTTCACTTGCAGTCTTTTCTGAATCTTTGGCAGCTTTTTCTCCATGCAATATCCTAGTAGCCTCATTTGCTAATAATATTTTTAATTTATTGATGTCTTTTTCATTATAAATTTTGTTCGACAAATCTTTCATTTCAATTTCAGTAAAATATTTAAGAAATTTATTTACATCTTCATCAGCCGTATTTCTCCAGAATTGCCAATATTCATAAGGAGAGAATAATTTTTTATCTAACCAGACCGCACCTTTTTCTGTTTTACCCATCTTCGCTCCTGATGAAAGAGTTATTAAGGGAGTTGTTAGTCCAAATGATTCTTTCTGTAAAATTCTTCTAATTAATTCTACGCCATTAACAATATTTCCCCATTGATCTGACCCTCCCATTTGTAAAATGCAATTGTGCTTTTTAAATAATTGATAAAAATCGTATGCCTGTAAGATCATATAGTTAAATTCCATATAACTGAGAGATTGTTCTCTGTCTAAACGAAGTTTTACACTTTCGAAGGTGAGCATTTTATTAATTGTAAAATGTCTTCCAACATCTCTTAAAAAATCTATATATTTTAATTTTCCAAGCCAATTATAATTATCTACAAAAACTGGTTTTGTTTTTTTATTTTTAGTTGATAGAAGTTTTTCAAAAGTTTTTTTAATATTTAAAATATTTTTATTTATGTCTTTTTGTTTTAAAATTTTTCTTGTTGAATCTTTTCCCGAGGGATCTCCAATTAAAGTTGTTCCTCCTCCTAATAATACTATTGGTTGATGACCATATTTTTGAAGAAGTCTTAAAATCATAATCTGCATCAGGCTTCCAACGTGAAGACTGGGAGCGGTGCAATCAAAACCAATGTAAGCAGCTATTGGTTTTTTAATTGAAATTTCATCGAGTCTATCTAAATTTGTACATTGATTTAGAAAGCCCCTAGAGGTCATTTCTGATAAAAAGCTATTTTTCATAGAACTTTATGTGCTAAAGCTACTATTATACAAATATTACTATAAATAAATACAAATATGTCTCAAGATTATACATCCCTTGGTTTAATGAGCGGAACTTCCGGTGATGGCGTTGATGCATCGATTATAAAATCTGATGGAATATCTAAATATGAACCAATATTAAATGATTATTTTGAGTATGACAAAGAAATTTACGAAAAAATTCACAGTTTAAAAGAAAAGATACACAATCCTAAGAATCTTCAAAAATATTCAAAAGAGCTTGAATCTTTAGAAAAAGAAATAACTATATTCCACGCAAAAGTAGTAACTAATATTTTAAAAAAAAAGAAATTAGATTTAGTAGGTTTTCATGGGCAAACAATTTACCACAACTCTAAAGAAAAAATATCAAAACAATTAGGAAATGGATTTTTACTTTCTCAATTAATAAAAAAAGATATAGTTTATAATTTTAGAGCTAATGATTTAAAAAACGGAGGAGAAGGTGCTCCTTTAACTCCAATATTTCATCAACTAATCGCAACTCAAAATAATTTAGATTTGCCAATATGTATTTTAAATATAGGGGGGATATCAAACATTACTATTATAGCAGAGCCATCAGGCACATTAAGTTTTACCAGTAGAGATATCGGACCCGGAAATTGCTTAATAGATTCTTGGGTCAGAAAAAATTCAGATCAGAATTTTGACAAAGACGGAATTTTAGCTACTAAAGGTACCAGAAATGAAATTATTTTTGAACAAGCACAAGAATTATTTACAAATAGACCTAATCAAAAAACTTTGTCGTTTGACGTAAATGATTTTGATGTTTCATTTGCTAGGGGACTTTCCTTAGAAGATGGTGCAGCTACATTAACTGATTTTACGGCAAGAATTATTGGTTCAGCATTATTTTCACTTTTATCAAATGTAAGTAATAAAATTTGGAAAGTGTTGATTTGTGGTGGCGGTAGAAAAAATAAAGTTTTAATTGAAAAAATAAAAAAAAATACTTTACAAAATATTATAATCCAACCAATAGATGATTATGGAATAGATGGAGATTTTGTAGAATCTCAAGCATTTGCTTTTTTGGCTATCAGGTCAATTCTAAAATTACCAATCTCTTTTCCTGACACAACAGGATGTAATAATCCTACTTTAGGTGGTGAAATTATAAAATTTAAATAAGAGCTGTTTTATCTTTTATATATTTTTCAATTTCTATTTTTAGATCAGATTCTCTATTTTTAAAAAAATGATTAGCATTCTTAATCTTTGAAAAACCTACAGTTATACCTTTTTGACTTTTAATTCTTCTATCTAATTCCTCTATACTTTCTCTCGTAACAAGTTCATCTGTATCACTATATACTACTTGACCTGAAGTTGGGCATGGAGCCAAGAATGAAAAATCATAAACATTTGGTTGAGGTGAAATAGCAATAAAATTATTTACCTCTGGTCTTCTCATAATTAACTGCATACAAATTAAAGATCCAAAGGAAAAACCAGAAACCCAACATTGACTATAATCTAAGTTTTCTCTTTCTATCCAATCAAGAGCAGCTGCTGCATCTGATAACTCTCCTTGACCATTATCAAAAACACCATCGCTTTTCCCCACTCCTCTGAAATTGATTTTTATAACTGAAAAACCATTTTCTACAAAAACGTTATAAACTGTTTGAACGACTTTATTTTTCATTGTGCCTCCATATTGAGGATGGGGATGGAGTACTATAGCAACCGGCGATCCGAATTTTGAATTTTTATAGTACTTTCCTTCCAGTCTTCCAGCTGGTCCAGGAATAAAAACTTCTACACTTTTTGGCTTCATATTTAATAATGACAATTAATTGCAAAAAAAAAATAGTTTTATAGCACGTTTTGGCGCGTCAATTTTTTTTTTTTAAACCTGACTATTTTAGTAAGATTTAGAAAAATAGTGCTATAATATTAGCTAAATTATGAAATTAACAACCAAAGGTAGATATGCTGTAATGGCCATGGCAGACCTAGCCTCTTATAGCGGAAAAAAACCGATAAGTTTATCTGAAATTTCTATTAGACAAAATATTTCTTTGTCTTATTTAGAGCAACTATTTTTCAAACTAAAAAATAAAAATTTAGTCAAAAGTATTCGAGGATCTAATGGAGGATATATTTTAGACAAACCTGCTTCAGAAATTAAAATAGCTAATATAATTTCTGCTGTAGATGAAAAAGTAAAAACCCTTAATTGCAAAAAAGATTCTAAAAAAGGATGTAATAACAAATCTACAAAATGTATTACTCATAATCTTTGGGATGAATTAGAACAACATATCAATAATTTTTTCGAAAAAGTAAAACTAGAGGACTTGGTAAAACAAAATAAAAAATATAATTAATGAAAAATTTTAGTGTAGATACAAATCAAGAATATAAATACGGTTTTACAACTGATATTGAAAATATTAAAGCTCCTAAGGGTCTTAACGAAAAAACTATTCAATTTATATCTAAAATAAAAAAAGAACCAAAATGGATGTTAGACTGGAGAATGAAAGCTTTTAATAGATTAAAAAAATTAAAGGAACCAAATTGGCAAAAACCTAAATACCCAAAGATAGATTATCAGAGTTTATATTATTATTCTGCTCCAAAAAGCGCCTCTGACAAACCTAAGAGTTTAAATGATGTAGACCCTAAGTTGATCGAAACCTACAAAAAACTTGGTATACCTTTGCAAGAGCAAAAAAGATTAAGTGGAGTTGCTGTAGATGCTGTTTTTGACTCTGTTTCGGTTGCAACAACATATAAAGAAGAATTAACAAAAAAAGGAATAATTTTTTGTTCAATATCAGAAGCAATTCAGAAACATCCTGAGTTAGTAAAAAAATATTTAGGCTCTGTAATACCCTTGACAGATCATTATTTCGCTACTTTAAATTCAGCAGTATTTACAGATGGCTCTTTTGTTTACATACCTCCAAAAGTTAGATGTCCTATGGAACTTTCAACTTATTTTAGAATAAATGCCTCAGAGACTGGTCAGTTTGAGAGAACTTTAATAATAGCTGATAAAGGAAGTTACGTTAGTTATTTAGAAGGCTGTACTGCGCCAATGAGAGATGAGAATCAATTACACGCCGCAAATGTTGAGTTGATAGCTCTTGATGATGCAGAAATAAAATATTCTACCGTTCAAAACTGGTATCCAGGTGATAAAAATGGTGTAGGCGGTATCTATAATTTTGTTACTAAAAGAGGTGCTTGCAGAGGAAAAAACTCAAAAATATCTTGGACTCAAGTTGAGACAGGTTCAGCCATAACTTGGAAATATCCAAGTTGTATTTTACAAGGCGATAATTCGGTTGGGGAATTTTACTCAATAGCAATTACTAACAATCATCAAAAAGCTGACACAGGAACTAAAATGATACATCTAGGTAAAAATACAAAAAGTAAAATTATTTCAAAAGGTATTTCCGCAGGCCAAGCTGATAATACCTACAGAGGCCTGGTTGATATAGCAAAAAAAGCCACAAACTCTAGAAATTACACTCAATGTGACTCTTTACTTATGGGAAATAAATGTGGTGCTCATACAGTGCCTTATATTAAAAATAAAAACTCAACATCAACTGTTGAACACGAGGCAACAACATCAAAAATAAATGAAGAACAACTATTTTATTGTAACCAAAGAGGTTTAAACCAAGAGGAGGCGGTAAGCCTTATAGTTAATGGATTTTGTAAGGAAGTGCTCCAGCAATTGCCAATGGAATTTGCAGTAGAGGCACAAAAACTAGTGGGGATAAGCTTAGAGGGAAGTGTAGGATAATGTTAGAAATTAAAAATTTAAAAGCTTCTATAAACGATAGGAATATCCTTAAGGGTTTAAATATAAAAATTAAACCAGGCGAACTACATGCAATTATGGGCCCTAATGGTTCAGGTAAGAGCACATTAGCAAATGTTCTATCTGGAAAAAATGGATATGAAATTTCAGGAGAATTAAAATATCAGGGCAAAAATCTTTTAGAAATTCCGGTTGATGAGAGGGCCCAAAAAGGAATTTTTTTAGCATTTCAATACCCAATTGAAATACCTGGAGTAAATACAAATAATTTTCTTAAAACTTCTTTAAATAAAATAAAAAAAGCCAGAGGAGAAAAAGAAGTAGATACTTTATCGTTTTTAAAAATTATTAAGGAAAAATCAGCAGAGCTTGGAATTGATGAAAAAATATTATCAAGGCAACTTAACGTAGGATTTTCTGGCGGAGAGAAGAAAAAAAATGAAATTTTACAAATGAAAATTCTAAATCCAAATTTAACTATACTTGATGAAACTGACTCGGGTTTAGACATCGATGCACTCAAAACTATTGCTAACGGTGTAAACACAACCAGAGATAAAAAAAAATCTTTTCTAGTAATAACTCACTATCAAAGACTATTAAATTATATTAATCCAGATTTTGTTCATGTTTTATCTGATGGAAAAATTGTAAAATCAGGTTCTATGGAATTAGCTAAAGAACTAGAAAAAACAGGCTACAAAAAAATAAATTAAAATGATAGATAGTTTTAAAATCAATTCTAAAGAAATTGATAAAATAAAAGAAATAACTAAAGAGGAAAAAAATTTTAGAATTAAAAATTTAAATTATTTTAATAAAGTTGGTTTTCCAGATAAAAGAAGTGAAGATTGGAAATTCTCAGATTTAAAAGGAATAATTTATAAAAATTTTAATCAATTAAACATTGAAAATATAGATTTAAAGAATAAAAAAGTTGATTTAATAAATGATTTTGATCACAACTATTTAGTGCTTATTAATGGAAAGTTAAGTGATAGCAACTTTAAATTTGAGGAAAAAAGTAAAATTAAAATTAAACCTTTTCATAATGATAATTTTTCAGAGGAAATAAAAAAGAATCCGTTAATACATCTTAATCATGCTCTATCAAATAATGGTTATTTATTAGAAATCGATGAGGGTTATAAATTTAAAAAAGTACTTATTATTTACAATCTATTTACCGAAGATATAAAGGAGAATATTCTTAATAACAGGAACAAAATTACAATTTGTAAAAATTCTGAATTACATACAATTGATTTAGTAGTAAATAAGTCAAAATATAAATTTATAAATAATGTTTATGAAGATATAATTTTAGAAAATAATTCTGTGTTAAGAAATATTTGTATTCAAAATGAAAAAAGTGAAGGATATTTTTATAAATTTTCAAAAAATAAATTAGCCACTAAATCAAAGTATTCTTCATTTATTTTTCCTTCTGGATTAAAATTTAATAAAATTGATTTAGAATTTAATTTAGAAGGTGAAGAGAGTGAGTGTAATTTGCAAGCTGCTTCTTTCTTAGATAAAAATGATCATCAGGAAATAAAAACTAGAATCAATCACTATGCTCCTAATTGTAAAAGCTTCCAGAAAGTAAAAAATGTACTGAATTCTGAAGGCAAAGGTGTTTATCAAGGCAAAATATTTGTAAAAGATATTGCGCAAAAGACTAACGCATATCAGTTAAGTAAAGCCATGCTACTAAGCGATAGTTCAGAATTTGACTCTAAACCAGAATTAGAAATTTATGCTGACGATGTAAAATGTTCTCACGGATCAACTTCGGGAAGTATAGACGAAGACTCTATTCATTATTTGATGACACGAGGGTTGAATAGAAAAGAATCTACTAAACTATTAATTAATGGTTTTCTTAATGAAGTAATTGAAATGATTAAAAACAATTCAGTTAGAAAATTTATTAAAAACAAGCTGGAAGAAAATATTCATGGATTTTAAATCAATCAAATCTGAATTCCCTATTTTTAAAAATAAGATTAACGGGAAACCATTAATCTATCTTGATAATGCAAATTCATCGCAAAAACCAAAAAGTGTTATTGATAGAATTTCTAAATTTTACTCTAAAGAATTCTCAAATATTGGGAGGAGTGTTCATTCTTTAGCCGTCACGGCAACAAACAGATTTGAGGAAACAAGGGATTTAATGAAAGAATATATTAATGCAAAATCAAGAGAAGAAATAATATTTACAAAAAATGCTACAGAGGCAATTAATTTAGTAGCATCAACTTACGGAGAAAAATTCATTAATTCTGGTGACGAAATTTTAATAACAGAGTTAGAACATCATGCTAATTATGTTCCTTGGCATTTTTTGAGAGAAAGAAAGGGAGCGGTTATTAAGTTTGCAAAATGTAATGACAAGGGTGAGGTAGATATCGATGAAATAAAAAAATTAATTACCAACAAAACAAAAATTATTTCTATTACTCATTTATCTAATGTAACAGGATTTATTATGCCAGTAAAAAATATAGTAGATTTAGCTAGAGAGAAAAAAATTCCAGTTCTAGTAGATGGCTGCCAAGGAGCGCCACATTTAGAAATAGATATGCAAGAATTAGGTTGTGATTTTTATGCGATTTCATGTCATAAAATGTACGGACCAACAGGAGTGGGTGTTTTATATGCTAAAAAGAAATGGTTAGATGTGTTACCTCCTTATCAAGGTGGCGGAGGTATGATTGAAGAAGTTAAAAAAGACAGCATTACTTTCCCAGGAAGCCCTACAAAATATGAAGCTGGAACTTTACAAACTGCAGAAGTTGTAGGTTTCTCAGAGTCAATAAGATTTATAAGAGATGTTGGAATAAAAAATATCATGCAATACGAAAAAGAAATTTTGGAATATGGTTTGGAAGAAATTAAAAAGAATAATACTGTTAGAATTATTGGAGAGCCAAAAAATAGAGGCTCAATAATTTCTTTTACAATTAAAGGAATTCACCCTCATGATATAGCTACAATTCTTGATGAAGATGGAGTAGCTATAAGAGCAGGTCATCACTGTTGTCAAATTCTACATGAAAAAATGGGAATAGCAGCATCAGCTAGAGCATCTCTAGGTATTTATAATACCAAAGAAGACATTGATGCACTAAGTAGTTCTATAAAAAAATGCAATAAGGTATTTAATACTTAAATGGATATTAAAGAATTATATCAGGAAATAGTTTTGGATCATGGTAAAAATCCAAGAAATAAAAAAAAATGCGAAGGGTTTAACAAAAATGCAAAAGGACACAACCCCCTTTGCGGGGATAAAGTTCATGTTTTTATAAAATTAGATAATGAAAAAAAAGTAGAAGATATTTCTTTTGAAGGAGAAGGTTGTGCTATTTCAATGGCATCAGCATCTATTATGACAGAAACTATAAAAGGTAAAGAATTCAATGTAGCCAAAAAAATCTTAGAACATTTTTTAAATATGCTTAAAGAGGGCTCTAAAATAAGTATAAATAGTTTAAGTGAAGATGAAAATACTACAATGATGTCTCTTTCAGGCGTAAAACGTTTTCCCATGAGAGTTAAGTGTGCTACCTTAGCTTGGCATACATTTATACATGCTGCAGAAGAAAAAGAAGAAACCGCTATCACCGAATAAGATATTATGAGTGACTTAAAAGAAAAAATTATTAAAGAAATTAAAAAAGTTTATGATCCTGAAATACCTGTAAATATCTATGAATTAGGTCTTATTTATAAGATAGAAATTAACGACAAGAATGTAGTTAACGTAGATATGACGCTAACTACTCCTAATTGTCCTGTAGCTGACAGTTTGCCAAAACAGGTTAAGGAATATATATTAAAGGTTAAGGGCGTTTCTGATGTTAAATTAAATCTTGTTTGGGATCCCCCTTGGGATAAATCTAAGATGTCAGAAGCTGCAAAATTAGAATTAAATTTATGAGTGAACAAGTTATAAAATTAAGCGAAAATGCTGCTAACAGAATTAAACAGATTATGTCTAAAGCAGATGAAACAGCTATTGGAGTAAGAGTAGGAGTTAAAACAGGAGGTTGCGCAGGTCTTTCCTATGTAATGGAGTATGCTAAAGAAGTTAAACCTAATGAAGAGATAATAGAGGACAAAGGTGTAAAAGTTCTAATAGACCCCAAAGCAATAATGTATCTTTTAGGTACAGAAATGGATTATAAAAAAGAGCAATTTTCTTCACAATTTGTCTTCAAAAACCCAAATGAGACAGAACGTTGTGGATGTGGAGAGTCATTTAAGGTATAAAATACTTATGAGAGATACTAAACATTTAGAAAAGTTTGCAAAAGATAGAGAAGCATCAGCTAGAGAGAAAAAACTTTTTAAAGATAAAAAAGTTGCTGTCGAAGCAGGAGCTAACGGAACACTTGAATACACAATTAAAGAAGGCGTGAACAAGAATAAATTAGCTGATCAAAAAATTTTAAAGAACAAAAATTAATATTAACCGCTGTAATACATTTCGAATTCAATAGGATGAGGGGTGTGCTCAAATTTATATATCTCCTCAAACTTAAGAGCTATATACGCATCAATTTGATCATCTGTAAAAACATTTCCTTGAGTTAAAAATTTTCTATCTTTATCTAAATTTTCCATTGCTTCTCTAAGCGAACCACAAACAGTTGGAATTTTTTTAACTTCATTTTCTGATAATGTATATAAATCTTTGTCGAGGGATTTTCCTGGATCAATCTTATTTTTAATTCCATCAATACCAGCCATCAGCATGGAAGCAAATGTTAAGTAAGGGTTTCCAGCAGCATCAGGAAATCTTACTTCACAACGCGCAGCTTTTTTACTTAAAGTAATTGGTATTCTACAAGAAGCAGATCTATTTCTTGCTGAATACGCAAGTAGCACTGGAGCTTCAAAGCCAGGTATTAATCTTTTATAGCTATTTGTTGTAGCATTTGAAAATGCATTAATAGCTTTAGCATGTTTTAAAATTCCTCCTATATAGTAAAGAGCTTCTTGAGAGAGTCCTGCATATTTATTTCCAGAAAATACTGCTGTGCTTCCTTTCCAAATAGATTGGTGGCAATGCATTCCTGAACCATTATCCCCTTTAACTGGTTTAGGCATAAAAGTAGCTGTTTTACCAAAAGAATGTGAGACCATTTGAACTGCATATTTGTAAAGTTGAATGTTGTCCGCTTGATCTGTTAAGGTTCCAAAATACATACCTAACTCATGTTGACTTGGCGCTACTTCGTGATGGTGTTTTTCAACTTTAATACCCATATCTCTCAGAGCTTTTAAATATTCGCCCCGCATATCTTGTGCACTATCAACTGGGGGGACAGGGAAATAACCACCTTTTACACCTGGTCGATGAGCCATGTTTCCATTTTCATATTTCTTACCCGTATTGTATGGACCTTCAGAGCTATCGATCATAAAACTTGTTTCATTCATATCATTTTTATATCTAACATCATCAAAAACGAAAAACTCAGGTTCTGGACCAAAGTATGCTTTATCTCCAATATTAGTTTTTTTCAGGTAAGCTTCAGCTTTTTTAGCCGTTCCTCTAGGATCTCTTTCGTACGGATCTTTTTTAACAGCATCTAAAATATCGCAAAAAATGTTTAAAGTGCTATGAGAATTAAAAGGATCAATGATTGTCCTGGATAAATCAGGTTTTAAAATCATATCTGATTCATTAATTGCCTTCCAACCAGCTATAGAAGAGCCATCAAAAAAAACTCCTTCTTCAAGCATTTCATCATCTACAATAGTCGCATCCATTGTTAAGTGTTGAAGTTTACCTCTTGGATCTGTAAATCTTAGATCTACAAATTCAACTTCTTTGTCTTTCATTAATTTTAAAACATTTTTAGCACTCATTAAAAAATTCCTTTAATAAATTGTATAAAACTGTATTAAACATAACAGAATTAATAATTTCAATAATATAATATTAGGAATGACTGTTATGCACTTTTCACATGATTCAATCTAAGCTTGAAATGAAAAAAGAAGCTAAAACTACTGACATTTTATTATTAATTTTGCTTGCTGCTATTTGGGGGTCGGCTTTCTTTAATATCAAAATAGCTACATACACCTACGACACTATCACTTTAGTTTTTGTTAGAGTTTTTTTTGCTTTAATAGCGCTTGCTTTTTACTGCTCTTATAAAAATATAAAAATAATGGCTTTTTCAAAAGATTGGAAAATGTATGCTCTAGTAGGACTTTGCAATATTGTTATTCCCTTTTTACTCATAGCTTATGGAACAAACAAAGTTCAAAGTTATTTAGCGGCAATACTAATGAGCACAACTCCTTTAAGTGGAACAATATTGGCGCATATTTTTACAAAAAATGAAAAATTAAATGTTTTTAAATTGCTTGGAGTAGTTTTGGGTTTTTTGGGAGTAGTTTTTTTATTTTTTGACAAATTAGTTATATCTGAAAGTAATTTAATTTATGCGTTGATAATTTTATGCGGTTCCACTTTTTATGTTATTGGAGGATTATTAACTTTGAAATTTTTGAAAAATAAAGGAAACGAAAATGTCACTATATCAACAATCATTTGGTCTCTACTTTTTCTTTTTCCCTTTTGTTTATTACAAAAACCTTGGATAAATCTAAATCCTTCTCTCGAGTCAACAACTGCTTTGATTTATTTGGGGGTTGTTGCTACGGGTTTTGCTTGGGCATTAAGATTTCATTTATTAACAAAAGTTGGGCTAGTTTTTCAAACACAAGTAGCTTATCTAATACCTTTATTTGGGGTATTTTTTGGT
>MDTB01125076.1_pt1 | contig 44208 bp, 47 predicted proteins | sample 811161 | NCBI WGS metagenome assembly MDTB01 (sample SAMN05326650, study PRJNA326480) | marine metagenome | isolation source: seawater | place: Mediterranean Sea | collected 2009 | reverse complement strand
TTTTTAGCTGCAGGTTTTTTAGCTGCAGGTTTTTTAGCTGCAGGTTTTTTAGCTGCAGGTTTTTTAGCTGCAGGTTTTTTAGCTCCTGATTTGTTAGCCAAGTCAACTCCTATTCCGAGCCGTGAAGGTTACCTCAGTTTCTTTACGAAAATGTGGATAATACTAAAAACAAACTACTAAAGACTCAAATTGGGCAACAGATATATCAAATTCTACTTTTAAAGCTATAAATCACTCGGAAATTTCATCGTCACTTACTAGGTCTACAAATTTAGAGTCCAAAACTGAGTTTTCAGGAAGTAAAGAAAGCTCTTTAATTGCTTCCTGCATATCACTCAATCCTCTTAGTATTCTCTCACGATGTGCAGAAAACTGTTGCTCGAATAGATCGACATTATTCTGAATGTCATTTTGACGATTTTCAGCCTCCAGCAGTTCATTTTTCAATTTTTCACGTTCCTCTGAAGCTAATGCGTGTAATTCTTTTTCTGTGAAGGATCTAAGATTATCTGCCTCTACGCGAGAATCTTCAAGTATCTTTCTCGCCTTACCCTCTGCTTCTTCGATAAGTGCTTCTACCTCATTTTCTCTGAGGTTTAGCCTTTTATTCTCTGAATCTAAATACTCTTCTGCAATGCGTTCCTTTTCTTCTGAGTTTTTCAAATTCTCACGTAAGATTTTTATCTCTTCACAAACTCGATCAAAAATTTCGTCGACTTCTATTTGGTCATAGCCACGCATTTTTGTTTTCAAATCGACTGTTTCGAGATACTCAACGATGTCATCAATTGCCATTTTTAAATATTAACGTACTTAAGTCGTAAGAAATAGATAAGTAAAAATATTGTCAAGCACAAATAAAATTTTGCAGTAGACCTATTCCGAAGAAGGCAACAATCGGTGACAAATCCATGAGAGCTGAACCAAAGCGAATAGGTGGTAAAGCTTTACGTAAAGGTCGAAGAACTGGATCAGTAGCGAAGGATAGAAATCCAGAAAATATAGCTGCTCCCCCATTAGGCGAAATTGGAAACCAACTAAATACGACTCTGGCCAAAATTAATAGTGAATAGATTTGCAAAAAAAGACAAAGAACATTGGGCATCTAACTAATCCTGTGCGGCGCGCTTAAGTTCTGCTTTTATTTTTTCTCGCGTTTCGGGATCTACAGTTACGTCCTTGGGTACTAACAGGTACTCTTGGTTTCCCATTCTTTCCATCTCTCCTTTTTCGGAGTAACACAAACCACTAGCAAAATCGATAATTCTTCGTGCGACTGCGTGTTCAACACCTTCTAACTTAATTAGAACAGCATTACCAGACGTGTATCTATCAGCAAAAGAAGTGACTTCATTGAAACTTCTGGGTTCTTCCGTCTTTGGTTTAGCGGAGCGTGCAGCTCGCAGAGGTCTCACAGTGCCGGTGGATTCTGAAACAGAGGATCTTTCTTCAGTAAAATTTTCCATCAATCTTGCTTTTATATGAGTCTTAGAAGGTTTCGAGGTTGCAGTTTCGTTTTGACTCTGTTCGTTAGGCCAATTTCGAGGTTGGACGCCGTCAGACATTCCTTCGTACATTTCGTCTGGCCCTAAACCCAACCAGAGCATGGTCTTTTGCCAAAACGACATCAACGCCTCCGTTTATCTAAGCTACAGGTAAAAGAATAGTAACTCCAGATTTGAATAAAAAAGTATCACCTTAAATGTAAATATTCAGCTTTCTACTTTTTTCTTCTTTCACCAAAAATACTTCTGCCCACTCGCAAAATAGTCGCTCCATAATCGATTGCGATTTCAAAATCGTTAGACATGCCCATAGAAATTTCTTTCAAACCCATGCTTTTTGCAAGTTTAGCCAATCCGGCAAAAGTATTTTTAGTCGCCTCAAGATCTTTATCAACTCCAATAGTCATAAGGCCTTCAACAATAAGCTCTTTGTCATTTGCAAGCTGTATTAAATCTGGGACGTTCTCGGGAGGACACCCTCCTTGTTTAGATTGTTTATTCATGTCTACCTGGATAAGAACTTTGGAATATTTCTGATATTTAGAAATCTCTTCGATAACTTCTTTTCGATCCACAGAATGCCAAAGATCTACAGTTCTATATAATTTTTTAATCTTGTTACGTTGTATTCCACCAATCATGTGCCAAGTAATTTTGTCATCATTTATAACTTTTGCTTTTTCAAGCATCTCCTGTGCATAGCTCTCTCCGATGGCCGTTAAACCCACTTCCAACATCGCTTCAACTTCCCTAGCTCCAAAGCCTTTCGTAACTGGAAGTAAAGTGGCTTTTCCATCACTCTTAGTTTTGACCTTTTCAACTAATTGTTGAGCTTTTTCTTTGACTTCATCTATATAAGAAGTTTCCATCTGCGAATCCTTATAGTCATTTTATTCCTTCCAGGCAATCATTACTTGACGCTTATCTGTCGCATCGGCACGAAACGACCAGTATCGAGGATCACATTTCGTGCATGAAGAATCCTCATATTTGATATCAATATCAAAATTACGAAGTATTTCCTTTACACATAATCTTATGTCTAACGAAATACCACCCGTAAGAGTTCGACCCACTATTTTTTCACCATACTTTTTGACAAGAGACTGCATTTCACTTTCGTCGAATTCATAACAACAAGTATCTATACATGGTCCCAAAACAGCACATATCCGTTCGTCGCTTTTTTTTCTTATCAATTGGACTGTTTTCTCTAAAAGACCTCTTTCAATTCCACGCCAACCCAGGTGAAGCAGACTTACAATTCCGCTTTGCTCTGTCAGCAACAGCGGTAGACAGTCTGCGATTGTTATAGATATTATTTTTTGGGAAGAAATGGTCGCTAGAGCGTCACCCTTAATACCAAGAGCCCTTTCATGGCTTTCAAGCCAGACAATTTCATCTCCATGCTCTTGAGAAAGCCAATTCCACTCACCGTCGTGGAGTTCTGATTGATTCTTACTTAATATATTTTTGTCATTTTGGGCGGCTGAAAAGTTACCATCCTTGATTTCAGAAATTAAGGAAACAACAAAATTCCCATCAGTTAAAGCCTGCCGAAAAATTTCTCGTGCCACTCAGAATTTTTACTTTAAAAAGTCAGGGACTTCCAAACCGTCCTCGTCATCAAAATCTTCACCAAAAACGTCAGCTAAAAGTCCTTCTTCTTTTTCCTCTGTATTCCTAAATAAAGATCTAGAAGGTTTTCTTGCACGATCACTATCCCAGCGATCAAAACCAGCTGCTATTACTGTCACGCGCACGGTTGCGGCCATCTCATCATCGATAACTGTTCCAAAAATTATATTTGCATCAGGATGTGAAACACTATGTATCTCGTCAGCTGCTTGACTAACCTCGATAATTCCTAGTTCAGAAGAGCCTGTGATATTTAATAAGATTCTCTGGGCGCCCTCAATAGAAGCCTCCAAAAGTGGGCTAGAAAGAGCCTTTCTTGCGGCATGTAAAGCTGCACTGTCCCCTGTTGATTCACCAACTCCCATTATTGCTGATCCAGCTTCGTGCATAACTTGTTTCACATCTGCAAAGTCTGTGTTTATCAGACCTGGCGTCGTTATAAGGCTAGTTATACCTTGAACCCCATGAAGCAATATTTCATCAGCCATTGCGAAGGCATCTATCAAAGAAGTATTTTCATCAGAAACTGATAACAAACGTTCATTTGGAATCACAATTTGAGCATCCACTACTTCTCTAAGTGCTTCGATGCCACGATCAGCTTCCGTTGAGCGCTTTCTTCCTTCGAAAGCAAATGGTCTACTAACCACACCAATTACTAGGGCTCCAAGAGACTTTGCAATTTCAGCTACTACTGGTGCAGCCCCAGTTCCGGTGCCACCCCCTTCACCAGCAGTAATAAATACCATGTCAGCACCTTCAAGACATTCCTCGATATCACTGCGACAATCTTCAGCTGCTTGCTGACCAACTGCGGAATCACTCCCAGCTCCTAAGCCACGTGTCAGTTCCCTTCCAATATCGAGTTTTACATCTGCGTCACTCATTAGCAATGCCTGAGCATCAGTGTTGATAGCAATGAATTCAACGCCTTTTAAACCGACATCTATCATCCGGTTTACAGCGTTAACACCGCCACCGCCTATTCCAACCACCTTTATTACTGCCAGGTAATTCTGTGGTGTTGTCACAATAATTCTCCATCTACTTGGTGACTGATATTCGTTAAATTGTTTTCAAACGAAAAGCCCAACCTTAAAGTTTAACTTTAAGGTTCCTCCTGACTCCTCCTAGTGGTTAAGAGACTACGTGGAGTGAACTATAAAGTCAACCTCTTACTTAAATTCCTTTAGCATCTCGCGGTGTCACGTTCTACAACTGGATTGTCTTTAACGCTGACATCGATACTTTGTATACACATTAATTCCACTTGCCCAAGAACAGCTCTCAAATCACTTATTGCATCAGTAAAGTCTTCATCCGCTCCCAAGTCCACAAAAACAGAATCATGTAGTTCCAGTCGTACACCAGATGCTGTTGGAGAAATAATTTTAATCCATTTTTGCAAATCTGGGGTTACCCCTCTCGCTGCTTTAAGTAACATTTCTGCAGTTTCGATTCTCTCTCCGGGCTCTACAAGATTTTCCACTAGTAGGGTTACAAAATCAACGGATGGGTCTAATTTTCCAGACGTTAGAACAATTCCGTTGACATCAATAGTCGAAAATTTCCCTTCAAGAGTAACAAGATAAGCAAATGCCTCACGTGTACTCACCCAAATCGAAATAGTGTTAGGCCATTCTTTATTTACCTGAACTTCATCTACCCATGGATTCATCGATATCGATGATTCTGCTTTATTGGTATCGGCTGAAATCATTGATTGAGAAAGCAAAATGCCGCTTGCGGCTATCACCTCATCAGAAGTTATTTTGCTCCCCCCAGTTATCAACACTTCTATTTCATCGACATCCAACAATGCTGATTGGGTAGCTGAATAGAGGCCTAAGAGAACAACGAAAGGTAAGGAAATGAATATAAATTTCTTAAAACTTTTTGTAGAGGCCTTCACGCAGAATCACGATCAAAACCTACTAGAACCGTTTCTGGTTTAAGTCTGATTGAGTGAATTTCTTCGACTTTTTCTGCTACTAACAGCATCAACTTTCTAACATCATCTGCACTGCCGCCTTCATCGACTTGTATAAAATTTGCGTGCTTTTCAGAGATGCAAGCAGAACCAACCCTGAGTCCTTTTAATCCAGCTGCTTCTATTAATCGTCCAGCTGAGTCACTCTCGGGGTTAGTAAACACGGAACCAGAATTCTGTCCACCCGGTTGATTATCACGTCTCCATCTAACTATTTCCTTTAAGAGATTGTTGCTTTCATACTTATCTCCCTCATGCAATTTAAGCGTTGCCGCAAGCACTAAATCAGTATTCTTTATGCAAGAATGACGGTAGGACATCTCCAACTGAGAAACTGGAACATTAATCAATAAACCAGTTAGTAAATTCAGAGTTGTTACTTCAAGCAGAGAAGCGGCCATATCACTACCGTGACCGCCTGCATTCATTTTCACAGCTCCACCGATAGTACCCGGAACGCCTACCGCCCATTCAAAACCCTTTAATCCGAACTTGACAGTTTGTCGAGCGACCAACGGCAACTTTGCGGCAGCGCCAGCTTTTACTATCGTGCCGTCAATTTCGATGCTTTCAAAAGAATCACCCAACTTTAAGACAAGTCCATCGAAACCCTCGTCCGAGATAAGGACGTTAGAACCATTACCTAAAAGCAACACGGGTAATGGAAACTTTTGGAGTCCTTCAATTACTTTAGAAAAAATTGAACTATCTTCTACTTTTAAATATAAAGCCGCACGGCCCCCCACTTTGTATGTACTCAAATCAGATAAGGAAACATCCAAAAAAAATTTATCCTGATGAAGCTCTTCAGGTATATATGTCAGGAACCCTTTGAGGTTTTCTTTAAACACGGAATTTCCTCATACTGTATTTGATCTCTTCAGGTAAAGAAGTAATGTCACCAGCACCCATTGTTAGGCACAAATCCCCTTCAGATAATTCAGTAGCAAGAAAATCAATTAATTCGTCACGATTCGGAAGGTAATGAAGATCCAGATCAGGGAACTTTTCTTTTATGGCATCAAAGACTATAAGACCAGAAACTCCATGTCGGGGACTCTCTCCTCCAGCAAAGACATCTGTTATTACAACGCGATCAGCTTTTACGAAAGAATTCGAAAAAGTAGCCCCAATAGACTCTGTTCGACTGTAGCGGTGGGGTTGAAACACAGCGAAAATTTGGTTCCAGTTGCCACTGCGAGCGGCGTCTATGGTGCTTTCAACTTCTGAAGGCAAATGAGCATAATCGTCGACAAAAACAATACCGTTCTCATTCCCCCTGTGCTCAAAACGACGAGCAACACCGCCAAAACCTGCCAATGCATTCGTTATAGTTTCAGGCTGGACACCGGATAAAATTCCAGCTGCCGCTGCCATAGAAGCATTTTTTATATTGTGCAGGCCAGGTGTGGGAATCGAAAGTTTAAAAGACTCTTCACCCGTTAAAAGGAACTCGGAACCTTTCCATGTCTCTTTCGTAACCTCTATTTTCCAGTCAGCGAGAGAATTTAAGCCAACGGTGGTTGCATTAATTTCATTTGAGAGACGTAGAGAATTATCATCATCTATACCGAGTAAAACGATTCCATTTGTTTCTTTGCCAAATCTTACAAACGCTTCATAAAGGGCCTCAAATCCTCCAAAATATTCGAGGTGGTCTTCTTCAAGATTTGTGATTATTGCCAAATCTCGCTTCAATCCTAAAAAAGATGCATCACTTTCATCCGCCTCAACGACTAGAAGTTCTCCATCATCCCATACCGCGCCTGTTCCGATTTCATTCACTTCCCCTCCGATAATAAAAGAGGGTTTGAGTCCAGCCTCACGCAATAAAAGGGAAAGCATTGAGGAAGTCGTAGTTTTACCATGCGTGCCTGCAACAGCGATCGATTTCTTAAGCTCAGAAATAGCGCTTAAAACTTTTTCCCTGCTTAAAAGAGGGGTTCCATTCTTTAGAGCTTGCAAACACTCGACATTTGAATCTGAAATAGCTGTAGAACGTGCAACAAAGTTTACTTCCTTTACATTTCTAGGGTCATGCCCTATGTAAATTTCAACTCCAAATGCTCTCAAGCGGTCAAGGCGATGCGAATCCTTTATATCAGAACCACTTACTTCGTGACCCATAGTCGCAAGCACCTCAGCTATTGCTCCCATTCCAGCCCCACCAATACCAATAATATGAACAGAATTGCTAACAGAAAGATCTAACTTTTCATTTGCCATGAGACCCTCCATCTATAATTTCAAAAATCAATTGTGCAACATCGTCTCCAGCATTTAGATACCTAACATCCTTTGTTTTTTCAGCCATTTCTTGCAAAATTAAGTCTCCATCTAATAAATCACTGACTCTATTAGATAAAGAAAGGTAATTAAGCTCACTGTCCGGAATAACCACCGCCGAACCGTTTTTCTCGAAAAAACGCGCGTTTTCTTCTTGATGGTTACCGGGAGAATTGGGAAGAGGAACAAGTATCGAGGGAATACCCAAAGACGTAATTTCTGAAATACTTGTAGCACCTGCTCTACTGACAACTAAATCCGAAGCTCCGATTAGTGGTGTTAAATCCTTCAGGTACTCAATCATCTGGTATTCAACATCTCCAATTGATTTTCTTTCAAGTTGAGAGAATTCATACCAGTCACGTGACCCCACAATATGATAAATCGAAATCGCCCTGCCTTCCCAATATTGAGACAATTCAAATATCGTTTTATTTAAGTGACTAGCTCCTAAGGAGCCGCCAAAAACCGTGATCATTTTTCGATCCCTGACTCCTAGTTCTCGTCTAGCGTCATTGCGGGAATCCGTTTCGATAAATCGTAAAATTTCGGACCTTAATGGATTACCGGTCAATACTGAATTTGGAAGATCAACGTCACGGAAAGAAACGGCTGAAATTTTAGCAAATCTCCCAATAATTTTGTTTGTAGCTCCCGGAACCGCATTCTGTTCAGCAACTATTATGGGCACGTTAAAAAACTTTCCTGCTAAACCACAAGCAAGACTTGCGTAACCACCCATTACAACAATAATTTCTGGTTTCGCCTTAATGATCATGCACGAAGCCTGAAAAAAAGCCACCAATAAAGAAAGAGTCGATATTACGTTCCGAAAAGTAACTTTTCTTTGAATCCCACGTCCAGGAAGTACGGTCATGTCATAACCAGCCTCATTAACGATTTCTCTACCGGCCCCCCTCTTGCTTCCAACGAAATGAACTTCATTTTTCTCTTTCAAAAAATCCTTACTGTAAAGTGCCTCAGCTATAGCTACAGCTGGAATTACATGACCGGCTGTACCTCCGCCGGCGATCAAGACTCGACAAGCATCTGAAATCATTAGTATTTTCCCTTACTCATCGAGTCTGCCTAGCTACATTCAATAGGATTCCGAAGGCCGCCATAGTTACCACCAAAGAACTACCCCCAGAAGAAACAAAAGGAAGAGGGACCCCTGTAATCGGTAGCATTCCAAGAACCGCCCCCAAATTTACAAAAGCTTGGATGCTTATCCATGCTGTAATACCTGCCGCTAAAAGTTGACCGAAATTATCAGGCGCTCTAAAAGCAGAAGCTAAGCCTGCCAAACCGATTGATAGAAACGCGAGAATTACTAAACAAGCTCCAATAAAACCCAACTCCTCGGCAACAATCGCGAAAATAAAGTCCGTATGCGAAAATGGGAGAAACCCCCATTTAGCACGACTTTCTCCAAGCCCTAATCCACTCACACCGCCTTGTGAAATCGCAACCGCTGATTGAAGAGCTTGCCATCCAATACCTGTCGGGTCTTGCCATGGATCTAAAACCCCTAAGAGTCTTTTACGTCTATACCCAGACGAATAACTTGCCACAAAAAGCAAAGCACCTCCAGAAATCCCCATTAAGAAAAGATTTCTAATCCTGAAACCAGAAAAAAATAAAATAGACAAGGAAATTGCAGCAACTATAGCAGTCGTTCCTAGATCCGGTTCGAGCATCAAAAGAGCACTCGCCGTTCCAAGAACTAATAGAAATTTCTTTATCGAGGTGAAAGTAACATCAGTTTTTTTCTTGGATCCCGAGAATAAATCTGCTAGATAAATAACCATCGCTATCTTAAGAAATTCAGAAGGTTGAAAAGTGAATGAACCTATTCCTATCCATCTAGCCGAACCATTAGCGGTAATTCCAACACTTGGAAACAAAACCAGTCCACAAAGAATTAATGACAAAAGTAAAAACGGAATTGAGAATTTCCTAAACTTTCGATAGTCAATTCGCATTGTCACTGCCATAGAACTAATGCCTAAAAAAAGCCATAGAACTTGCCTTTTTAAATGATGCCAAGTGTCACCGAAAATACGAAGATCGTTAACAGATGAAGCTGAAAGCACCATTACAACTCCCAGAAGAGTAAGGACAATCATCGCCGCAATTAAAACGACAAAATTCAATGAACGAAAACCTGGTGGGTTCGCAGCGATATTTAAAAGCTTTTTTCGCTTCCCAGTAGAGGTCTTACCGTTCATGGCTCACCTAGAATAATTTCAATTCGGAAACCGCTCTGATGAAATCTAAACCTCTTTCAGAGTAAGACTCATACCAATCAAAAGATGCGCAAGCAGGTGAAAGAAGGACAGTTCCATTAGGAAGAGCTTTTTTATAGGCCGTCTCAACGGCTTCGTCCATCGTGTTCGCAGTTTCAATAGTGCAATTATCTTTAAAAACTTCAACTATTTCTTCAGAAGCCTCGCCAATAGCGACAACGGCCATTGGGTTCGTTTCTTTTAAGAGGTTTAAATTAAGTCCTTTACTTTTACCACCAGCTATTAAAACGGCATCTTGTATTCCTCTTAATGCAGAAACAGTGGAGTGCGGAGTAGTTGATTTACTGTCATTTATGAAAGAGATCCCATTTCTTTCAGCAACTAGCTCAAGTCGATGCTTCAAACCTTTGAATTCTTGAAGTATTTGAACGCAAGACTCGACGCTAGCGCCAAATTTTGTCGCAAGAAGTAAAGCTGCCTGAGCATTTTCTAGGTCGTGAGGCATGCATCGTGGTAAATCTCTAATATCAAATAGCGCATCTCCTTCGAATAAAAAGTCAAAACCTTTTACGTAGCAATAAGAACCCTCGGTTCCAAATCCCGTAGCCCCCTTAGGTGCATGGTGTTTAACAGTCATGTCAGAAAAATTAGCAAGTGCATCAGATTTTTTTTCGACGCCCTCCCAAACGCGTTTCTTAGCCTGCAAATAAGAATCCAAATCTAAATGGTGGTCGAGATGATCGGGTGCAAAATTTAACCAAACAGCTGGTGACGCTTTAAAACTGAAGCTATGAGCAAGTCGAAATGATGACGCCTCAACCACAAAACAATCTGCCGAACTGTCTTCTATAGCTTTTACTACGGGCTTGTCTAAGTTTCCAGCTCCAACGGCGTTTAAGCCTGAACGCTTAAGCATCTCCGTAATCAGTGTGACAACTGTCGTTTTACCATTGGTTCCAGTAACTGCACATCTAGGCCTAGTATCCCATTTGTTAGCTAAATCACCTTCATCGATAATTGTCGATCCAACTCTAAAAGCAGCACTAAAGACAGGGTGGTTATCAGGGATACCAGGACTAACAACAATTCGTGAAAACCTTTTTAGAAAATTATCCCAATTATTACCTTTGGGAGTGGACAAAATTTCAAGCGACAAATTACCGGCCCACTCATAAATGAATTCTGCAGGAAAGTCATCTACAACGCATACGTCATAGCCGCGCGAGACGAGCGCCTCACTCGCGGCACAACCTGAAACTCCTAATCCAAGTACTAAAGTTTCGTCACTCATCAATAAGTACCGGCAATCAGTCCGACTATTCCAGACCTGAGTGAGTCACCATAAAAAAGACCGATGCCAAGAGCGGTGCAAAGACCAGACATCATCCAAAAACGTACAATCACAGTCGTTTCAGGCCAACCAGATAGTTCAAAATGATGATGCAGAGGAGCCATTTTAAAAACTCTCCGCTTAGAAAAAAATCTGAAACCTAATATTTGAATTATTACTGAAAGGGTCTCCACAACAAATAATCCGGCAACTATAGGTAAGAGAAGTTGAGTATTTGTCGCGAGCGAAAGTGCAGCAAGTCCAGTTCCTATCGCTAAAGATCCAGTGTCACCCATAAAAATCTGTGCTGGTGCAGAATTCCACCATAAAAAACCTAGACATGCACCCGCCATTGCCGCCGAAATTACTGCTAGATCTAAAGCATGCGGAACATCGTACAAATCTGGATACCGGAACTGCCAGAATGAAATAACTCCAAATGCCCCGAAACAAAAAACGCCAGCTCCTGCAGCCAGTCCATCGAGTCCATCAGTTAAGTTGACAGCATTTGCCGATCCTGAAATAAGAATAACTGCCCATAGGCCCCACAAAATTTCACCGATTTCCCAACCCGGATAGTCAAAACGCGTAAAAGAAATTTGGGTATGAACCGGAGAGTAAGTAGTCATCAAAATAGCAAAAATTACTGCTACCAATAAAAGGCCAAACATTTTTGTTTTTTTATTTAAACCCAGATTTCTCTCGCGGACTACTTTGATCCAGTCATCAATCAGTCCCACCGCTCCTGCTCCAATAATACTGAGCATTACAAAAATTCCAGTTTGGGTGTAAATCCCGTGGTACAAGTCACTAATGGCATACCCAGCTGTAGCCCCGGCTACAATCCCCACGCCGCCCATTGTCGGGGTTCCTGCTTTCGTTATGTGACCTGCTGGGCCATCCTCACGAATTGGCTGACCAATCTTTAATCGAGTTAACCAAAAAACTAGAGTTCGGCTCAAGATCAAAGAAACCACCATTGCAATTGCAGCTGCGATAAGAATTCGTATCATCGCTCTCCCGAAGAAGACAACTGTGCAACTTTCTCTAACAATACTGACTTGTCAGAAAAGGGAACTTTCTCACCTTTAATCTCTTGATATTTCTCGTGTCCTCGCCCTGCTATTACGATTAGATCACCAGATTTAGCTTCATCAACAGCTTCTTCTATAGCTTGTCGCCTATCAACGTAGACACTTTGAGGGTTTATAGACATACCTGAAATAATTTCAGAAATTATTTTTTCTGCATCTTCGCTACGCGGATTATCGCTTGTCAAAATATTCACATCAGCTCCTCTACTTGCGACTTCTCCCATCAATGGACGTTTTTCGGAATCTCTATCACCACCACAGCCAAAAACAAGAATAATTCGTCCTGTGGCTATTTTTCGACACCCTTCAAGAAGTTCTCCGAGCGCAGACGGAGTATGTGCGTAGTCGATGATTGCAGATATGCCTTCAGTAATCACTAGAGGCTCAAATCGACCTTCAATAGGATTTGCAGATTTCAATCCAGCTATAATATCTGCCGTCTCTAATCCAAGTTGAATCGCAATCTCTGCAGAAACAAGTGCATTAGAGAAAGCAAAAGGTCCACCCAATGGAATAGTTACCCTCTTGCCTCGCCAATTAAAAGACGAACTATTTTGATCAAATAAAACATCTCTTTCTTTTAATGAGAGTGCTTTTACTTCCATTCCACTTGAAACTGCCTTTTCAAAATAAGACTGGCCATATTCTTCGTCAGTTGAAATTACTGCTCTTTCTGAGAAAACTCGGCTAAACAGAAGACCTTTAGCGTTATAGTAATTTTCCATTTTTCCGTGAAAGTCAAGATGATCGTGACTTAGATTTGTGAAAGCAACCGTTGAAAAGCAAGTTTCTTCTACCCTCTTCTGAATAAGAGAATGAGAAGAAACCTCCATACCTACTACTCCAACTCCACTATTACAATGCCTCCTTAACTCCCTTTGAAGTTCAGGCGACTCGGGAGTTGTTAACTTTCCAGTCAAGGTCCCAATAGTCGCTGTAGAGATTCCTGTTTTACGCAATATCTCAGACAACAGGTTAACTACACTAGTTTTGCCATTAGTGCCAGTAACTCCGACAACAGTTAATTCTTTTGAAGGATTACCAACTATTCGAGAAGCAATACGGGGCAACTCGCTTCTAACATCCCCAACTAAAAAAGTCGGAATATCGAATTCAGATGCTTCTTCAGCAAAAAGTGCAGAAGCACCTGAATCTATTGCTTCTTGTATGTAATTGTGGCCATCTGTAGTTTCACCCCTTAGACAGCAAAAAATATCTCCCTCACTAACCTCACGCGAGTCATGGATAACACGTTTAATTTCTGGATCGACTTGATTACTATCAAGTGACCCTTCAACGTTGGCAATTAGATCTGATAAAAGCATTATTCAACTAGTGATCCCGCAACTTCTTCATCAAATCTATTATTAGGCAACTCCGAAGAAAATGAATTTAATAGTCCAGCCTGAATTGATGTGATAGCAAGTACCCGTTCTGAAGAAGTTGGGTCGATTTTTTCATTTTCAGATGGGATCCTTAGTTGTCGTACTGCGAATTTAGCAAAATCTGCAAAAATTGGAGCTGCTGCTTTTCCACCAGAATCAGCATTGGAAGAAGGCTCATCCACTACTACTAAGGCGACTATTTCAGGATCATCTACTGGAAAAAATCCTGCAAAGCTTACTACATAGCGCCGATCCTCTTTTTCTTCCCCATAACCACCTAATTGGGGTTTCCAAGCCGTCCCAGTCTTACCAGCGACTCGATAACCAGGAACTTGCGCATTCCTTCCGGTACCCGAACTCACTACTGTTTCTATTATCTGCACTAGAGAGTCAGCGGTTTGTGATTCAATAATTCTTTCCGGTTGAGTCTTTAAAGATTCAAATGTCATATCTACATTATTCCCCATACTTCGTATGAGAGTGGGCGCGGGCTTCAAACCACGGTTGGCAAGAGTTGCATATGCAGTCAACATTTGTAGAGGAGTTACAGAAACTCCTTGCCCTATAGCTATCGTCGGTAAAGAAGTTCCCGACCACTTTTCAACTGGAAGCAGAATTCCATTTGCCTCTCCTGGAAAATTTAATTCACTCTTTCTTCCAAGACCAAACTTTTGCAATTTATTATGCAAAAGCGAGGCTCCAATTTCTTGCGCCCAAAGAATAGTTCCAACATTAGATGACCTATAGAGAATTTCAGAAACTGACCATTCGGCTTCCTCGTGGTCAAACCAGTCTGAGAAATCAGAATCATGGACGTGTATCTCGTCTTCTACTTTTCGAACTGAGTCAATTGAGGCCACACCAGCATCCATAACCGCAGAAAAAGTCAATGGTTTTATTATCGAACCAGGTTCAAAGGTCCATGTCGCACTCCGATGTTCACTAACTTGCTGTGTCACTCCATCTGGATTCCGCTCAACAGCGACTGAGGCTAATATTTCTCCAGTTGATGGCCTCATCGCAACCAAAAGACCGCCTTTAGCTTCTGCTTTATCAACTCCAGAAATCAATATTTTCTCAGCTTGGAACTGAAGAGAACGATCTAAAGTAGAAACGATTGTTTCACCATTCTCAGCTGCCTCCAACGAATACTCTCCACCTGGAATTGTTGAACCTCTTGGACCGCGTTCAACTATTTTGAGTCCATTCTCACCCGCCAGATAGGCATCATGAGATTTTTCTAATCCACTTATACCCTTGCCATCTATGTCTGTCCTGCCGACTATCGCAAGTACTGAGTCTCCGTCCGGTCTAACTCTGCTTTGCTCTTTCTGGGTATAAACGCCCGAAAGTTTTAAAGATAAAACTGCATCTGCAAAGCGATCCTCCACTTGTCTTGCTAGATACACAAATCTTTTCCCACTACTCAGTTTTTTTTCTAATTCTTCCAGATCACCACCAATTATCTGGATTAGAGCTTTAGCAGTCAGCACTGGGTCTTCAACAAGTCGTGCATCTGCAACTAAGGATCTTCTTGGAACAGAAACTGCAAGATCAACTCCATGCCGGTCGAGTATTGACCCTCTTTGAGCAAATACTTTTTCTGTTTTCATTCTTTGACTAGCTCCGTGAGCGATGTAACGCTCAGAGTCCAATATTTGAAAATAAACTAATCTCCAAACAAGACCACCCGAAACAAGAATCATTACAAGTCCAAAAAAAATGGAGCGTCTAAAAAAACTTTTTAAAGGGGAAGCTTGAGGTTTTTTCTTCATATTTTATTTCTTCCCAAAATCAACTAGATCGCCTGAAAGGGTTACCCGAGGGTGGCGGAAGCTCAGAAATTTGTTGTAGTTGTTTTCTCGTAGCTGGCGCCAGCATATTTAGACGGCCTTCTGCCGCAAAAAGAATTCTGTTAGTGTTTTTCAATTCAGCAACTTCAATTCTTAATTCCTGTGAGTTGCCAGATTCCTCTACGATTTTGAGTTGAAGGGAATCAACTTCTTGCTGAATGGAAACTAAAAAAGCATGTGAACCTGCAACTGAAATAAGAAGGACAAAAGAGACCAGAACTCCAAGGAAAATAGGAAATGCAATACCAGTTTTTTGCATCTGACCTTCAGCTTTAATTATTTTCTTTTGAGAAACTGGAAGATCTGCTGTGATCGTCATACGCTCTCCAAAACTCTTAAGCGAGCGCTCTTAGCACGTCTATTTTCTTTTATTTCTTCTTTTGAAGCGGTTACACCTGAGTGAGGTAATTTACCTTTTATAACAGCACCGCAAACGCAAGGGAGTTTGCTGGGGCAGCTACAACCGCCAGTTGCAACATTTTTGAACAACCCCTTAACCATGCGATCTTCACCCGAATGATAAGAAATGACTATTCCACAACCTTTTGGCTTTAAATAGTCAATAGAGGTAGTTACTCCTTGACTTAACTCTTCAAGTTCGTGGTTAACTTCCATTCGAATCGCTTGGAAAGTTCGCTTAGCGGGATGCCCACCTCTCCTTCTTGCTGCCGCCGGAATCGCTTTCTTTATCAATTCAGCGAACTCTAAAGTATTTTTTATGGGGCGATTTTTTACGATAAATGTGGCGATACGGGCCGCAAATCTTTCGTCTGAATTTCTCTCTATAATTCCCTTCAAGTCAGATTCTTCTAAATTATTCAATAAATAAGAAGCTGTTTTTTGTTGACGAGTATCCATTCTCATATCGAGAGGACCGTCAAAACGATAGCTGAAGCCTCTTTCTGCATTATCTAATTGGGGTGAAGAAACACCCAAATCAAAAAGAAACCCAGAAATATGAAGAATGTCTTCCCCAGCGAAAATTTTCTCTAATGATGAAAATGGTTCATGGAAAAATCTGACTCTTCCAGAAAATTTTTGGAGTTTTTGACGCGCAGCTTCTAGTGCCGAATAGTCACGATCAATGGCTATAAGTTCAAGATCAAGACGCCTTTTTAAAATTTCTTCTGAATGGGAACCTCCACCAAGTGTCGCATCGACAAAAATCCCCGATGGAATTCGATCAACGACATTAAGCACTTCATTCATCATGACTGCCCTATGTTCAAAATTTGGAGTTGATTTATTTTCCACTTAATTACCTTTAAAATATTTTCCGACTATCGACCGTTCTCCGAATAACTAACTTAAGAATTTTCTTAAAGATCTTGATGGGAGGAGGTGGAGGAGGGGCCTTCCATCTGTTACTCGGAGAACGATCCATAATCGGAATATTGAAATAATTAAAAGCGGTGGGTTATATTCCTCCCCCCTGCCAAAAGGTGTCGGCTACGGCCCTATCAAGGTCTTCAGCCATCCCTTCCCAATCAACAGGATTCCAGATCTCTATGTGCGTAATCGCTCCGCATAGAAGGGCTTCATTTTCCAGGGAGGCAAATTCACGTAAACGTTGCGGAATGCTCAATCTTCCTTGACTGTCAATGCGCTGTTCATCAGAGCTAGCTGCAAGTCTTCTAAGTACTTTTGGTTCTACACTGCCCTCTTGGATTTGAACTTGAAGTCGGGAAACCATTTCTGCAAAAGCTTCAGGGGTATAAATCGCTATGCAATTTGCTGCCGGTGAAATAAAAGCTTCTGCTGAAAAACGAGACCTAAATTTTGCGGGAAGAACTACACGTCCTTTTTCATCGAGTGAATGTTCATGTGTTCCTACAAAAAGCATCCTGTGTTCCCTTTTAAAATCTTGATTAAAAATCTCTTAGAAAATATGGGAAAGGCACAATGTTCCATTTCGCCCCATTTTCCTCCACATTTCTAGTATAACACCCCACTTTTGTCAATAGGCGCGCCAATAAGAGAGATTTATTTAAATTTCCTTTGGTTTCTAGAAATGAAAGGTGACTTAATTTATGGTTTTTATTAATGCATGCAATAGCTCGTCTGGGTCTCCTTCAATCGGAGCTGCCAGTTCAAGCAAGTCACTAATAGTCTGTTCTCTTGGTTCCAGGTGAAGAAGATCTACGATTTCCTTAACAGGCCATGAAAATAAAGCAGCACACTGAAACCATGCCCCTTCTCGAGTTCGCCTTTGACTAATACCAACAGTTTTTTTTCCTGAAACTGTAACTTCACCAGTTGCTAGCCCCGCGAAACATACAAACGGAGAGAGTTTGTTTTTTCGGATCTCATCGTTGTGAACTATGCCATTAAGGCCGATTTCTTTCATAGCTTTTACCCAAAGTTCGCCTAGCCATAGCGAGGATTGTTGAATGTCGTTGCACCACAATGGATCTCTCCGTGGGATAATGAAATCAACCCAAAGGACTTGACCAGGCGCTAGAAAGACGGCTCCCCCTCCTGATTTTCTATACACATAATCACATTTAATCTCTTTATCTAGAGGCATGTTTTTCTGTGCAGTTCCAAAAACCATCGTTGGGTTTTCAATCTCATGAATAATAATTTGTCTCGTTTCAAAAGTAGGAGTTGTGAGATGTCTATCTGCAACACTTCCTGCAGATTTTTTTATAATCCAACTTTCCACGAGTTCAGTTCTTTAATTTTTCTAAATCAGCCACCCATGAAAGCCAAGCAATTACAACTTTAACTTCCGGCAGTTTTTCGACCTCGCCTTGATAAGTGATAAGTCTAAACTCCATAAAATCACTACTAGGAAATGGTAAAAATGGAAAAACTAATGGCCATCTGTTTTTAGCGAGCATAAAAACTTGTTTGATAGCTGAAATCCACAATGAAGGTTTGCAGAGTAAGGCAAAGAAAAGCTTTGCTAACCATTTCCAAGTCAACATCGGTCAGGTGCCTTTTGCATTCAGCCAAATAGCAGCGGCCCCAATTAAAGGAGCCTCTTCTTTAAGGCCGACATAATTGATTTGAAGATTTTGAGTAAAGTCAAGACCACAAAAATCTTCAGCTGTTGAACGAACCTTGTTTATAAAAACAGATCCGAACCCTAGAGCAACTGAACCACCGATCAGAACTGTGGATACATTCAGTAAATTAACTGCGATCGAAATAGCTTTTCCGACAAAATAACCACTTCTAATCTTTATTTCTTCTGATGCTTCAACTGCGGGTCTACCTGTTTCCTTCTCTATTGCAGCACCTGAAGCAACCGCTTCAAGACAACCACTACTACCACATAAACATAAAGGGCCGTCACTTTGAACATTTACATGTCCTATATGACCGGCGTTTCCCATTTCGCCTTCCACGAGTCTGCCGTCAAGTACGAGGCCGCCGCCAATTCCTGTTGAAACGACCATCGCTAAATAGTTTTGTTGCCCAGAAGCCGCTCCTTTCCAACCTTCCCCCAGAGCAACTGCTTTAGCATCATTATCAAGAATTACCGGCAAACCAAGAGCTTCCGATAATTTCAGTCGGAGTGGAAAGTTTCTCCATTGAGGGATATTTAATGGGGAAATCTCTTCCCCATGGTTGCTCATGGGTCCTGCGCTCCCTACTCCACAACCTTCAACTTCGACTTCTCCCAAAACTTCTTTAGATAAAGAAAGCAACTTATCAAATAGCTCTTCTCCATTATCCGCTTCTGTGGGAGTCGAAGATTGTTTCTCAATCACACCATCTGAAGTGACTCGGGCTACAGCAAGCTTAGTTGCACCGATATCTATTGCGAGAATCTCCTGCACTAGCATTCTCCTTCATAATTTCAGTCAAGATTGTCGCGACGAAAACGATCTTTCATTAAATCTCGAAACTTCTGGGATGAATCTCCTAATTTTATGCCCTTTTCGCTCCATATAGAAGACTGTGATGCTTGTTGAATGCCAGTTCGTCCTAGGTTCCTAGCATTCTTTTCAATTGAAAGTGCTGAAAATAGCATTAGAAGAAAGGCTATAAATGCGAACACAAAAGAGACTGACAGTGTTATGAGCATGCAGGCCACTCCAACAAAAAAAGCTAAAATTGACCATTTTAGATTTTTAAGTGACTTGGTGTAGACAGTAGTTTCAGAGACTTCACGCGCTAATTCCGGATCGCTCTCGTAAAGACTTTCCTCAATTTCGAGCAGGATTCTCTCTTCGTCTTCTGAAAGTGGCATTTATTTAACTCTCCTACACGTCATAATCTCTCTAATAAATTCTAACTGTTAATCAAGGCATAACAGCATTACCCCGCTAACCCTTTCTCATTTAATCGTTGAATTAGACTCTGGACCCCACTGTTGTTCTCCTTTTCTTTTAACCCGCATTCCTTTAGAACCGAGTATGCTCGCTGGTCCAATTGATGCCGCACCAAATCGGTCTCGGATTAAGTCGACTGCATCTTCAGTGCTTTTCCATCTGGAATTAGAATTTTCAGAAAATTTGAGCTGCTCAACAAGATTATTATCAAAGTTTGTAACAGAAATCCCGAGCAACCTAATTCCGGGTTCTAGATCCACCTTATCGAGCAACTTTTTGGCTTCTTCAACCACTACAGAAGATAATGAGGTTGGTTCAGGGAACGTATAGGAACGAGAAAAAGTGGTGAAGTCGGAATAGCGGACTTTCAATGAAACTGTACGGCACTTTTTTTCAGATTTCCGCAAACGCCATGCAACAGAATCAACTAGTCGGACCAACTCGCGTTCTGTGTCTTCGCGACTTGTTAAATCTTTGGAAAAAGTTTCCTCATGCCCTATTGACTTAGCTTCTTGCTCGACTATTACATCCCGTTCATCAATTCCTCTGGCTAGGCGCCAGAGTTGTTCACCTGCTGATTTTCCAAGACTGTGGACCAAACTTCCTTCAGAAACCCGCCCTAGTTCTCCAACAGTCTCAATTCCTAGATTTCTCAATTTTTTGTGAGTTTTAGGCCCAACACCCCAGATCGCGTTAACTGGAAGAGGATCTAAAAACATCTCTATTTCACTTTCATTGAGAAGGAAAATGCCTTCACCATATATAGGTCCCCTACGCCCCACTTTTGGTTTCGCATTTTCACTTGAAAGTTTGGCTAGGAACTTATTTACAGAAGCTCCAACACTGCATCTAAGGCCTTCCTCTTCGTATATGGCATCTCGAATTTTCTGAGCAATCGACTTGGGGTCACCATGAACCCTTTGCACTCCTCCAACATCCAAAAAAGCTTCATCTAGAGATAACGGTTCCACAAGCGGAGTGAAACGTTTAAGAATATTCATAATTTTTTCACTTACCTGAACATAAAATTCATAGTCTCCAGAAATAAATTTCAGATCCCTACAAAGTCTTCTAGCCCTTTGGGAAGGCATAGCTGAGTAGATTCCATAAGATCTCGCCTCGTAAGAAGCAGCAGCTACGACGCCACGATTTCCACTTCCCCCGACCACAACAGGTTTACCTATTAATTCCGGGCGGCGAAGCAGCTCAACCGAAACAAAAAACGCATCCATATCGACATGAAGTATGGGAGTTCTCACTGTTCTCTTTCTACAATCAGGTTCTTTGATTCATCAGAGGTGACCCTGTATTTAAAAAAATTTTCTGAAGGAATCTTTCCTCCTAAATACGCAAGGAGCGGCTCTCTGACCCAAATTGGAGAATCTTTTAATCGAATTTCACAGTCTCTTTTGGGAAAAAAATTGGCGTCTTCAACAATTCCATCTGGATCATTTATAACAATCGAGCCGTTCCATTTAATAGCTTCAAAAACTTTGACTTGTAGATGCATATTCTGTTGCGGAAAATCCACAGACACTCCATAAGTCAGATCAGACCAAATTGACACCTGTAGGCCAGTTTCCTCGAGCACTTCACGTTTTAAAGCCTCGAGTGGACTCTCGCCGTAGTCGACTACACCGCCGGGTGGAGTCCAATCAATTCCACCTCTTCTTTCTGAGTGCAAGCTACCTCCGCGTCGATTAGCTACTAATAAAAAATTAGAATCTTTTCGGATGAGTCCCCCAACAACTGACCATTTTCGAAAAGATTCGTTTTTCATGTCAATATCATTCACCTAATTAAATAGCTAACTTTGAGCTGTAGTCTAAAGTTAGCACCTGTTATCTAATACACAGTCAGGAGTATCAACTTCTATGTTCACCTCTTCAATTCCTTCAGTGAAAGCAAGACTTTTGGCCATTACAGCGATAACAATTTCTGGGTTATGTGGAGGTCTAGTTGGATACGCAGTCACAGATCTTCAGTGCGAAAACGAATGCGATGCACTTTCCGGCTCCATAGGTCTGGGTTCAGCCTTATTGTGTGCTCTAGGTGTATCAATTGTCGCCAATCTAGCGCTTAAAGCTATGTCCGAGTGGAAGACAACTGAGCGTCAGCAATCAGTACGTGAAAGATACCCAGTTGAGTAAAAAGTCAACCGAGGAAACTTTAAGATCTATTGCATCCCAAGCAGCCGAGAAAATAGGTAAAAAAGTAGCAAAAAAAATTGGGGAAATACATACCTTTAATTACAAAAGCTCAACAACTGATTTGGTAACCGAAATTGATAAATGGTCAGAAAAAAGAATTACGGAATACGTAAATTCCCGTAGAGGTGACGACGAGATCATTTGCGAAGAGGGCACTTACATGCAAGGAAAAACTAATATCCGTTGGTACATCGACCCCATAGATGGGACAACAAATTTTGTTTATGGACATCCTGGATTTTCTATATCTGTAGGAGTCGAAATCGACAACGAGACGAAAGTTGGTGCGATATACGTTCCTTTGCTAAATGAATTATTCAGTGCTTCTTCCGTCCACGGAACGACGCGTAACGGCAAGATAGTTGAAGTCAGTAAAACAAAGGACCTTTCCAAGGCTTTAGTCGCTACAGGCTTCTCTTACAAATCTGAATTCAGAGCTGTGCAGGCAAAAAACCTAGTTGGAATTTTGCCTAAAATTAGAGATATCCGCCGAATAGGCGGAGCGGCATTCGATCTGGCATCCGTAGCGTGTGGCAGAGTAGATGCATTTTTTGAATACGGTCTCTCTCCATGGGACATCTCAGCAGGTCATGCTCTCATAAAAAATGCTGGGGGTGTAGTGATGACTATCAATCCTTCAAAAGCTAATAACTCTAAATATTCCGAAGTTAGTGTCTTAAGAAGTTCCTCAGAGATCTCTGACGACACAATTACGGTAGCCGCCTCTGAGCTCCTAATAGATCAAGTAGTAGAATTAATAATAAACAGTCAGGTAGATTGTTAATAGCTATTTAAAAACATTCAATAAAGAGCCTTAAAACTCAATTTATTTGACTGAATAAAAGCCTAGAAAATTTCAATCTTTACAGAATGCCGCAACAACCCAAGAAATGAGGCAACATTAAAGTATGAGTGTAAGAATTCTCACAGTAGAAGACGACGAAAGAATTCGTACTGCTGTCAGCTTAGCCCTCCAAGAGGAAGGCTGGGAGGTTGAAGAAACCTCCAATGGTGAAGATGCATTGGCTGCATTCTCTAGACAGCCAAGCGATGTCGTGTTGATCGATATAATGCTTCCCGGAATAGATGGATTTGAGGTCTGCCGAAAGATACGCCGCTTAGGTGATGTACCAATCGTTATGGTTACCGCCCGCTCCGATAGTCATGATGTGGTAGCAGGGTTAGAGGCTGGAGCAGATGACTATCTAAAGAAACCTTTCGACCCAAAAGAATTATCTGCGCGTGTAAGAGCACTCCTTAGGCGGTCTAAAAGCATAGGGACGCCATCAAATTTTTCATTTGATCAACTTGAGATAATAGCCGATGAAGGGCTAGTTAGAATAAGTGGTAAAGAAGTGCATTTAACCCGTACAGAATTCAAGCTCCTCATCGAACTAGCGAGTAACTCTGGAAAAGTTCTAAGCCGCGAAGACCTACTAGAGCGAGTTTGGGGGTATGACTATTTTGGAGATAGCCGACTTGTGGATGTTCACGTTAGACGCCTCCGAACAAAAGTTGAAATAGATCCTGCGAATCCAAGATATGTGGTGACTGTAAGGGGAATGGGTTACAAACTTCAAACCCAATTTTGATGCCGGTTGAAAGAGTCAAATACCCCATGTCAAATGAAAATTACGACCAAACTCAAATCACTTCTTACAAATTGAAACTTGGTCTGCGAACTAGAATCTCTCTCTTCTTCGCAGTCGGAGGTTTACTCGTATCGATTGGACTTTCTGGAGTAACTCTTGTGCTCACCAGACAACAACTTATTGATAGTCGTGAGAATGCAGCATCTGCATTTGCTTCCACCAATGCCACCCGTTTATCCAATCAGTTAACACCAGAGTCTTCTGTAGAAGACCTACCATCAATTGTCGACTCAATGACAAAAATCGAAGGGAGTCAGCGACTGATAAGGATTGGTAACGACTGGCTTCCTTCACAGGAGTTAAACAGAGATGATATACCAAGGAATATTTTAGACCGTGTTGATCAACTCAAAGCGGGCCAACTAAGAGCAGAAATTAATGGTAAAACTCGCTTAGTTTTAGGAATTCCACTTCAAGTCTTTGATGCCGCATATTTTGCCATAGTGGACCTAACTGACCTAGAAGAAACCCTTGACGACCTGAGAATAATTCTTTTTGGGGCAGGGGCAGGGGTTACTTCTCTTGCTGCACTTCTGGGATGGTGGATAAGCCGACGAACATTACGCCCGCTCAGAAATGTCAGAGAAGCAGCAGAAGCAATCGCTGGTGGTCGTCTAGATACAAGATTGATTAGACAAAGTGACCCTGATCTGGACAGATTATCGGAATCATTCAATGAAATGGCTAGAGCTCTTGAGGAACGTATTCATAGAGATGCACGTTTTGCTTCTGAAGTAAGCCACGAGTTGAGAAGTCCTTTGACTACGCTCAAAGCAAGCGTTGGAGTTTTAGAAGCTAGGAAAAATGAACTTTCCGCCAGATCTAAAACCGCACTTGACCTCCTATCACGTGATTTGGAAAGATTTAATCGTCTAGTGTCTGAACTTCTCGAGATATCTGGTTATGACGCTGGTGCTGCATCTCTGGAACTCGAAGAAGTTAACGTTTCTCAGTTCATCCAAGCAGCTACAAGAAACGATTCTTCAATCACTTACTTACTACCTCCAAATGCAGACTCTCTAGTTATAGATGTTGATAAAAGAAGGCTAGCAAGGACTCTTTCTAACCTTTTAGACAATGCACGCCGTTACGGATATGGAGCAACTGTTATAGAAGTTTCTACAAGCGAAAACACACTCCAAATAGCTGTAGAAGATGCTGGGCCTGGTATTTCAAAGGATGAACGCGAAATTATTTTTGACCGTTTCTCAAGAGGGTCGACTAGTGGGCAACGAGGTGATGATGGAGGAACGGGCTTAGGTCTGAGTCTTGTGCAAGAGGATGTTCGACTTCACGGAGGGAAAGTATGGGTTGAGAATCTAAAAGTAACAAAATCGGATACAGGTTCCCGTTTCGTAATCGAATTATCTACAACAAGAGAGGAAACCTCATGAAAAAGAACTCGGTCGTTCTCACTCTATTATTAACCATCTCTTCAATGACGGGTTGCACTATCCCGCTTGATGAGAATCCTAGAGATCTTTCTTCAAACTTGCCTGATGCTTTACTACCAGCTGCTTCAACAACTACTCAAGCGCCTGCCCCTAAGGAAACCGTCAAAATCTTCCTTGCTAAGGCCAATTTAGATGGGGAAATGAAACTTGAAGCTGTTAATCGTGAAATCTCCGGAGATGGTTCGATAAACGTTATCTTGGATCAAGTCTTGGCTGGACCTACTTTGAATGAGCAAGAAACACAGCTCGTTTCGCCATTTGCTGAAGGTAGTAAAGTGATAGGCGCCATTCTTGAAAATGCTTTACTCGAAATACACCTAGACAGCCTCGATGGCTTTCCACAAGATGACTCAAAGAGTAACCGTCTTGCTTTTGCAATGCTTGTCTGCACCGCATCCGAATTAATAACGGGTGCAGACATTTCTTTCGTACAAATTATGGTTAGGCAAAATGATTCACTTGAAGCTATTAATGCACCCGTGACTGATGGGGACCCTCCTGAAGAAGGTGCTCCTGTACTGTGTGCCAACTATGCAAGCTTTATGACAGAAGAGAATTTCTCATAGTCGGAAAGGATGAAATTGCAAGTCGTTTTAGCTTTAGACGCAGGCACTACGAGTGTTAGAACACTGGCAGTAAGCCCTTCTGCTGAAATTCTGACTACTTCTCAGCAAGAATTCAACCAGATCTATCCAAAACCTGGTCTCATAGAGCACGATCCGGAAGAAATCTGGCTAGCCGCAGCTAACACTCTGAAGGAAGTTTCGCAACGAGTTGCAGAAATGGGACATGATGTTGTCTGTATTGGTATTACTAACCAGCGTGAAACTTCAATCATTTGGGATCAAGACTCAGGAAAACCTTTACATAATGCAATTGTTTGGCAGGATCGCAGAACAGCCGACCACTGCCAAGAATTACTGGAACAGGGCTACCTGAACGAAATTAGACATAAAACGGGCTTAGTCCTGGATCCGTATTTCTCTGCCTCAAAATTTGAATGGATGATCAACTCCTCTTCAGTTGCCCCTGGAATGAAATTTCTTTTAGGAACAGTGGACTCTTGGTTAATTTGGAAACTCACCGGTGGAGAGGTGCACGCTACTGAACCCTCAAATGCCTCTCGCAGTATGTTGTTTGATCTAAATCAAGGAAAATGGTCTGATTCATTATGTGACGTGTTTTCCGTTCCTATTGACTCACTCCCAGAAATTCACTCAACCTCTGGTCATTTCGGCTCAACATTAACTGACGGACCCCTTGGAAAAAAAGTGCCTATTAGAAGTGCTATCGGTGATCAACAGTCTTCTCTTTTCGGACAAGCATGCTTCAAGCCTGGCGACACTAAAAACACCTACGGAACCGGTTCCTTCATGCTTACTAATATAGGCAAAGAAACACCCACGATTAATGACGGTCTTATAACAACAGTAGCGTGGAAATTGGACTCCAAATCGCCCTTAACTTACGCAGTTGAGGGATCTATATTTTCAACAGGGGCAACAGTTCAATGGCTACGTGATGAGCTCGGAATAATAAATAAATCTTCAGAACTCGAACAACTAGCTCTCACTTCGACTGATAATGGCGGTGTAGTTATTGTCCCCGCTTTTGCAGGCTTAGGTAGTCCTTGGTGGGATGCTGATGCCCGAGGAATCATCACTGGCCTCACACGAGGAGTCGGAAAAGCTGAACTTGCAAGAGCAACAATTGAATCAATGGCTTTTCAAACTCGTGATGTTCTTGAGAGTATAAAAAGAAATGGGATGACAACTCCGGAAAAACTGAAAGTAGATGGGGGTGCTTCAGTAATGGATCTACTAATGCAGTTCCAAGCTGATCAACTCAAAATTCCTGTCATTCGTTCTTCTAACAAAGAATCAACTGCCATGGGCGCTGCTTATCTTGCCGGTTTAGCAAGTGATGTGTGGGGGTCATTGGAAGAAATTCAGAATTTGTGGAAGGGAGATGACCCATTTTTGCCAGACTTCAATAATCCACTTTCTGAAAAACTTTATGAAAATTGGCTCGAGGCTGTAAGTAAAAGTAAAAATTAGGACGTAAGGCGTTTTTAAACTCTCTACAATTTCAGTCTTATATCTCGAGTCTTTCCTTCAAATCATCAACCGCAGCATGCACTATTTTGCTTTCTGCACGGCGCTTTACGAAACCTGGTAGACGAACTAGTAGGTCAACATCGAGATTGTAGACGACTTCAGTCTCCGCACCATCTTCTCCAGAAGGATTAAACTCATAGTCACCATTCATTCTCCGAATTAAATCACTTTCTATTAAGCGCCATGAGATCCTAAGAGGATTAGAGCCATAGCTGTATCTAAGTGTGTAATTGGTACTTCTTCCCATTGCGGCTGCACGAAACGACACATCGCCAGGACGACCACTTTCATCTCGGACTAAAATCTTGACTTCTTTAATATCATCAGTCCAGTCTGAAAGTTTTTCAACATCTGAAACCATGTCAAAACATCTCTGAGGGGAAGCTTTAATTATTCTTCTTTGATTTGCATAATCGACCATATTGCCCTCCGTCTAAAACTCTACTTAAGAGTTACTGAATCCAGTGCCTTAATAAGACTTTTTGACAGTTGGTCATACGAAAAATAATTTTCAGCTCGCTTACGTGCATCAGAGCCCATACGTTCCAATTTTTCTGAATCGGTTAAAAGCGTCTCAATAAATTGCGATAGCTGTCTTGGGTCATTCGGAACGTCGATGATGAAACCCGTTTCATCATCTGATACAGCATCTGCCGATCCGCCACTTTTACCAGCGATTTGAGGAATGCCTGACGCTGCTGCTTCCAGGAAGACTATTCCAAAACCTTCTTGTTCTAATCCTCCCCAACGAGAACGGCATGGCATACAAAAAATATCGGCTGCTCTGTACAAGTTAGGCAAAATTTCTTCCGAAATTTCTCCAAGAAATCTAATGCCACTTCCTGAATCTTTTGCTAAACCTTCTAATCGTGGAGCATCGCGACCTTTTCCTCCAATTAGTAATAGCAATTCTGGATAAGTTTTCTCAAGAATTTTAAACGCTTCTATCAACACATCTATACCTTTTCTAGGAACCAAACGAGTTAACGCAAGAATTACGTTTGCGTTATTAGGTATTTCAAAGTCTTTCCTTATTTTCTCTTTATTAAATATGTTTGCTGGACTGAATCTTTCAATATCAACACCAGGTGCAATAACAGCTATGGGTAAACTTTGCTTTGCTATCCGCTCCGCTTCTTCCGCCGGATAATTCCCAGCACAAATAACTAAGGAAGCTTTTTTGAGAGTGTTTGCTAGAAGTGATTTAGCAATAGGCAGCTTTCCAGGTATTGCTAATTCCGCCCCGTGTATAACAAGTGCATATGGGATTCGAGTCTGCGGAGCTAATATCCCGAGTGGAAACGCCGGATCCCAAACTATTAGTTCCGCGTCAAGATCTCTTTTTAGTCTTTGTAAATTTTTATTAATACTTGGAGTAGGAAGTAAAACCTTTTTGTTTGATCTGATAGTACGAAAAGGTTGTTTAGAATCAAATTCTTTGTCTTTAGAGAAAGGCGTCGTGTAAACACAAAAATCTTTATCGGGTAGGCGCCGCCATAGCTCCCAAAGATAAGACTGAATCCCTCCTATTTTCGGTGGAAAGTCATTTGTAATTAATATGTGCTTTCTCATAAATGACCCTCTGCCTTAGCCAGCATAATTTCATTTACAACCAGAGGATCAGAATCATTTTTTACCAAATCTACAAGTTCTTTATGACCCAAGCGAATACTGGCCCATACTGCATGACTTCTTAATAAAGAGTCTGAGTTAAGTAAGTATTCTGTTAAGAGAGCCTTAAATAGCTCATTCTCTGTTTCTTTTGAATTGCCGATTGAAACTAGAGCGTTGCGTTTTAGATAACGAGGATTTCTTTCTGCTATGTACCAAGAAGAAAAACGATCTAAAAGTTCTTCATCTTCGGCTTCTAAAATTTCCGAAGCAAGATAATCCGCCTTGATCTCAGGTTCCCCATCACTATTCCGCTCTTCTCTTCCCTCTGGACACACCTCTTGGCAATCATCACACCCATAAATACGATGCTCTATACTTTCTCGGTATTCGTGGGGAATTATTCCTGGAGCCTGAACAAGCCATGCAATACATTTTCTTGCGTCTACTACTCCTGGCTCAATAATTGCCCCTGTGGGGCAAGCGTCTATACAGCGCTTACAGACGCCGCAGTCTTGTTGAACTTTTTCGCTTAAAGGAAGTTCGACATTTGTAACAATCGAGCCCAAAACAAACCAACTCCCCTGTCCGGGAATCAAAACATTGCCATTTTTACCGTGCCATCCGATGCCTGCCCGAATAGCTGCTGCACGGTCGACCAAAGAATTTTCATCTGCAACAACCTGTGCTTTCCAGCCATCTTTTTTTAATATTTCAGAGATCTCTGTCAGAGCTTCACGAAGAACGCTGTAATAATCCTTTCGTGCGTATGCAGCAATTCTTAGAGCCTCACTAGACACTGTTTCGAGCCGCGGAGCTGGTGTTCTGAGAGCTCCTACAATTAATGATTTTGCATCTTTCATTATCATTTTTGGGGTTGTTGAACGTTCAGGGTTTCGAAAAGTAAACTGCATTCCTCCATGAAGCTCTTTTTCTTTTCTTCGTTCTATTTCAATGCGCGTTTCCAGAAAGGGCTCCGCGTTGGTAACACCCAATGCCGATAAACCCAATTTTGGGGCTAATTTTGAGATCTTTTCAAAATACTCATACCCCAAGTCATTATTTACCTCAAGACTCATTATCGAATTTTATGAGACCTTGAAGCTTTAAAAAACCCTAATCGGCTCCGAATAACGCAATGGAGGCACCAAACCAGCCGCTACTATCTGCTTAATGGAGCGATATTCGTCAAGATTAATTACTACTGCCGTTGAATCAGTATCTCCACATAAGAAAGTAACTACACAGTCTCCACAGTGTTGTGATTCTTGTTTAGTGCACTTTTCACAATCAATTAATAACTTATTTTCTCTTTCTTTAAAATTCATATTTATAGATTGTCATGTGCCTGTGACAGTAAAATCAATTTTTGGCCATTTAAGTGGCTTCTCTTTTAATGAGGGATGTTTTAAAGTTGAAAATTAGGCTTATTTTGAGCTTCTTAGCATTAGTTTTTTTGATTTCTCTCACTTCTTGTGGATCACGTCATGAGGAGCTCGACAACATTACTCAAAGCATTGAAAAGTGCCCTGGAGAGGTGGTCCCTACACCCTTGATAATCAACTGCTACTACCACAGCGAAGGCAACTCGGATACAGCTTTTGCAGTAATTAAATCTACGAAAGCTACCCATAAGCCAATTCTTTTCCTTCACGGTGGGCCAGGCGGGAGGTCAATTTTTGATCGGCATATATGGCTAACACCTCAATCCGAACTACTAAATTCTCATGATTTAATTTTGGTTGATCAAAAAGGTTCAGGTGAATCTAAACCTTCTCTAGACTGCTGGGAAGTTGATGGTGGTTTAACAGAAGAATCAATTTCAGCTTGCAAAACGAGGCTTTCTTCAGAAGGAATAAATTTTTCTTCCTATCGAATTTCAGAAATCGCTGAAGACATAGTTGACCTCCGAATCGCCTTAGGGATTAACAAGTGGAATTTGTACGGTGTTTCTTTTGGTTCGCGAATAGCACTCGAGTTAGTTGCCATCGACCAAGCAGCAGTTAATAGCGTTGTTCTAGATTCACCTCTTCCTAGTCACGTGGCAGCCTATGACTCTTTACCATACGAGTCAGAACTGGCAATAAATTTTGCAATCAACAACTGTCAAAAAATAAAAGAATGCGACACTATAGTTCTTGATCAAGAAATCCCTGATTGTTCAAATGAACAAAAACCCATATCCGAGTGTCTCGGTGAGTTGCTCATAGATCTTCACAAAAATCCGATTATATTTTCAGATGGTGAAAAAAGCATTCCTGTTGATGACACAGTATTTGCATCCCAACTAGCAAAAACTCTTGCCCATCCAGATGGAAGAAACATTGTTCCAAAAGCTGTGGTACTGGCACTAAATGGCCGTATGGCGGAAGCCATGAGTTCTCTCTTGACTGTTGGCATTTCTGGGTATTCAGAAGGTGATGAATTAAGTGAAGGTGCGCAATTCTCTTCTGAATGTCTTGACGAACTTCCAAAAAACAATCCTCTTATTGAACAGTATTCAACTCCTATCGCTTCAGCTCTGACTGAAAGAGAGAAAGTCCTTCAGGAAATCTGTGCAATTTGGAGTCCTGATGAAACTATTTTGAAGGAAACTTTTTTTCAATCATTTGAGACAGAAGCCTTAATACTTGGAGGTTTGCTTGATCCAATCACACCAGTCGCCTGGTCTTCAAAAACGCAGGAAATTTTACCAAATTCTATTTTGGTGAAGAGAGAGAATTGGACACATGCCCCTTCCTTGAGCGACCAATGCGCAAAAGAACTTGTCTACAAGTTTTTCACTGGTAGCCGGTGGGTTGCTGAAAATGCACCTTGCTGAACACAGTTTATTTAAGGAACGTAGACACCCAACCAAGCAAACACACATAAAGAAACCATGCAACAAGCTGAGATAAAAGGAACAGCGAAGCGAAGCCTAGCTTGACTAGAAAGTGATAAAACACCCAGAATTATTGGAAATCCATTTAAAGCGTACCTCTCAAGACTGTTTATGTTCTCTGCTGCAAGTGCTACTGCTATACAGCTAGCCGAGAAAAGTACATACCTTAGAGGCCATTCTTTAAAAAGTTTGACCAATAAAAAGAACAGTAGTAGAGCAGAAACTACATGCAAAGTTTCAGTTGGCGAAGCCCCAGTGAATACCCGAGCGATTCCTTTAATGATTCTAGAAAAGGGATCGACAAAACTACCTCTTAGAGACTCCTGTGCTTTTATCGGAGCGAGAGTTTGATCAAAGTGGAGTGACGCCCAGAGTATGTATATACCGCTTCCGATGAATCCGCTGGATAGAGCCGCAGTTGACTCAAATAATCCTCTCCTTTGGTTTATTTTCCGATTTTCCCAAATTGTCCAGAGTATTGGAATAGTTAGAAGTAAACCAGTGGGTCTAACTAAAGCTGCCGCAAATGAACAAAAAATAACTGTCTTCCATTGCTCTTTACGAAGACCTATAAAGCAATAAATGCTAAAAGTTAAGAAGAGACTCTCCGCATAAGCCCATGTAAGCACGAAAGAAGATGGGAAAATAGAGAGCAACCAAACAGAGCGCTTGGCCAATCTCTCATCACAGGTTTCAAGGAAAACTAATTTTTTAATTGCCACCAAGGCTATTAAGGAAGCAAGATTTGCTATGAGGATCAAAGAAATAGAAACAGGTCCCGGAATTAAAACATCGAAGAGACGCCCCAGAATTACATATCCAGGGAAAAATCTAATCCCTTCCCTAACCACATCGTCATAACCGTTTGCAACTATAGAGGCGTACCAATCTCCATCCCATGCCATCAAACCTCGATCGAATCTTTCCCCATTTGGTGGGTCAAAAGTACCTGAAAGTAATTTGCTCAATATCCAAGCTAGAAAAACAAGACATTTTGAGATAATGAATGCTGGCAACACTAAGAGTGCTTCACGACAGAAATTACTACTACTTGTCCAATTTAATGATTTAATTCTCTCAGATTTCATTACTTGTTACCGTCGTATCGAACAAGATTTGCGGGGTTGTAATACTCATCACCGTCAGCATTAACCAGAGTTTCACCGCCACTTAGTCGCTTACTTAGTTCTGACCTGAATGAACCACATTGTTTTCCAAAGGAATCGAATCCATCTATCCACACGAGCCAAATATTTTGCTCACTGCTACTTCTAGCTAAGAGATCTTCAGCTATAAGCAAAGGTGAAGATTCAAGATTTCGCTCCCTGTAGTCATACCAGTCGATTCGCTCCCCGCTCTCCAGTGATGGGTAAGAAAAAAATTCATAACCCTTGCCCAAAACTCTGTTTCCTGCTGGAGCTAACTGATCGGGACAAAAAACGATCGAATCTCCTTCCTTTCCCTCATTAGTAATAACGTCCGCAATCTCTCCGAGTTGAGTTCGATCCCGTGAGAGTTCTCTGGCAACTGAGACAGAACAAAGAAGCAACAAAAGTGTGAGAAGTAAAAGAGTTACCTTTGACGGCAGGCGCGACAACCCGACAGCAGAAGCAAAAATTACAAAAGGAAAGAAGAAAACTCCGTATCTACCTTGAAAGGCTGTGTCTGTTAAAAGACTTACTGTCGAGCCAAGAATCATTGTGCAAACAGAAATAAGACAAATTTCTTTCAACCAGTAAAGTTCATTCAAACCAATTTCTAATCCAGATCCTTTTTCGTTAATTCGAGTGAAAACTCCAAGTGACACTAATAAAGAGAGCGCGACTGCTACCAATAATGCTTCTGATCCTTTGCCTCCGCCAAAAGCTTCTAGAGTCAAAGCCAGAACAACTGTTGGCCTGGGTGCTTTTGACCAAGGGGTTCCTGTATGTTCTAACTGCTCGAGGAGAACCGGTAGCCAGAAAACAAAAGGAATGCAGGCTCCTGCACTCCATGTTATTAGGCGCTTGTAATTCTTTTTTTCTTCACCAGAACTTCTCATAGCTCTAATCAAGAGAAAAGATACGAGCCCAGCAAGAAAGAAAAGTGACCAATAATGGGTCATCAATAAGCAAGCAAGAGATACCGCATAAAAAAATCTGTTTTTAGTATTTGAATTTTGCGTAACCGTAGCTTTGTAGAAATTTAAATAGACGCACAGAAGCAAAAAAATTATTAATGAATACATGCGAACTTCTGTCGCATATCTGATAGCAAAAGGGCTTGATGCCATTAGAGAGGCAGCTATCAGTGACTCTCTCTTGCCCATGTGAATGCGAAAAGTGAACCAGGTCATCACAATTGCCAAACAACCCAAAAGTCCAGAAAAGGCCCTCAGGGTAAAATCTGAATTTCCGAATAAATCTGCCCAGAACCCTAAAAGAAAGTAATAAAGAGGCGGGTGACCGTCGTGGCGCAAAGCTTCCACAAGAGAAGAAAAACTCTCTTCCGCTATAGAAGCCGACTGAGCTTCGTCGAGCCAAAGCGGTGTCATAGGCAAGAAATTGAAAATGACTCCAAATGCAATTCCTGTCATGGCAACTACCCAAAACACACTTTTTTGAAAATCAATTTTTTCAGTCACAATTAGATCGTACCCCTACATGAGTTAGAGAAATATCTCAGGCCAATAGAAGTAATTTTTGCTTATTTTCCCCTCTATCCCTTTTGGGCTTCTATGATCCGTATTAGTGACTATTAATGACAATCAAAATATTGATCCAATTATTATCGGGGCCGGGCCAGCAGGTCTTACTGCTGCATACCATCTTGGGAAACACGGCGTAAAAAGTACGGTTCTAGAAGCTGATTCCATCGTTGGTGGTATCAGCCGTACTGAGGTAAGAGACGGTTGGCGCTTCGATATAGGAGGTCACCGCTTTTTCACAAAAGTACCTATGGTTTCTGACCTCTGGCATGAAATCCTCGACGAAGGCGACTTTCTTTTAAGGCCGCGAATGAGTCGCATCTTCTACAAAGGTCGCTTTTATGACTACCCTCTAAAAGCTAGTAATGCACTAAAAAATCTTGGTCTTTTCGAATCTTTCTTATGTGCTCTTTCATATCTTTGGGTGAGAATCAAGAAGCCATCAGATGTAAGTACTTTTGAAGGTTGGACGGTAAGTAGGTTCGGTTGGCGGCTCTACAGAATGTTTTTTAAAACTTACACTGAAAAAGTTTGGGGTGTTGATGCAAGCGAAATACAAGCCGACTGGGCTGCACAACGTATTAAAAATCTTTCTCTTTTTAAAGCCGTATTAAATTCACTAATGCCAAAGAGGAATCAGAAAGAAATTACAAGTCTCATCGAAGAATTTGAATATCCGAAACTGGGCCCGGGAATGATGTGGGAGAAATGCCACCAACTCATACAAGATCAAGGTAGCAATGTTGTTTTTCAGAACTCTGTAACTTCTATTAAGCATTCAAATGGTAATGCAAACAAAGTAATTACTGAGAGCCCTAATGGACCTGAAACTTTTCTTACTTCGCACATAATTTCCTCGATGCCAATTTCTAAACTACTTCTGGCTATGGATCCCCCGGCTCCTGAACACGTCAGAGAAGCTGCGCTCTCGCTGACCTTTCGTGAGCACATAACCGTCGCACTGGTGGTTCCCGAAGAAGAAGGTTTCCCTGATAATTGGATTTACATACACTCGCCTGATGTCCAAGTTGGCCGAGTTCAAAACTTTGGAAGGTGGTCTCCTTACTTAGTTAAAGACGGAAAAACTTGTCTCGGTCTTGAGTACTTCGTTACTGAAGGTGATGAAATTTGGAATACTCCTGACGCTGATCTAATAAGTCTTGGCAAATCCGAAATGGGTATTCTGGGACTGTTAAATTCTGAATGTGTTGAGGAGGCTTACGTCGTTCGGATGCCAAAGGCTTACCCGATGTACGACAAAAACTATTTCGAAAATGTCGAAACGATTAAAACGTGGTTGAAACAAAACGCCGAGAATATTTTTCCAGTCGGCAGAAACGGCATGCACCGCTACAACAATCAAGACCATTCTATGCTCACTGCCATTTTAAGTGTTGAAAATATTCTCGGAGCTGATCATGATATTTGGTCTGTGAATGTGGAACAGGATTACCACGAAGAGGTTATCGAGACTTGAAAGCCCTCTTTAGGTACTGAAAGTGATAATTCCATTGCTACGTGATCCTCTAGGCAACTTTCTAAAATTTCAAAAAAGACCATTTTATTTCAAACTGCTTCTCATTTCTCTTTTTGCTTTCCTTGTAAGAGTTCTATACGTGATTTTTGTTGAAAAAGGAGATCCGTTAAATGGGGACGCCTTTTACTACCATCATGCTTCCCGCTTTCTTGTTGATGGTCTCGGATTTATTGAGCCATATAGATACATGTTCGGGGGAGCTCAAGAACTGCTCTTCATTGAAGACCCCTCATACCTAACTAAAACCGCGAACCAAAGTCTTCCCGTCGGACACATAGAACCAACGGCTGGCCACCCGCCTCTTTGGGTTTTATTTTTAGCATTTCCGGTTTTGATCGGATTAGATAGTGTTTTTATTCAACAAATTTTTTCTGCTTTAATAGGTTCCGTCGGTGTTTTGACTATTGGTTGGGCAGCGCGTGAAGTAGTTGGTGAGAAAAGTGGACTGATCGCCGCAGGAATAGCTTCAATATATGCATTTCTATGGTTAAATGACGGACTGCTAATGTCAGAAACTCTCGTTATACCAATAGTGGCAATTATAATTGGACTTTCCGCTCGTCTATACCGTAAGAGTTCCCTTTACCTTGTATCAGCATTCGCTGTGATAGGAGGGTTGGCAATTCTCACAAGGGCTGAATTAATAATCGCTATTCCTTTTTTGGCATTACCTATTCTACGCACTTCATCTGAGACACTGAAAAAACGATTGATCAAATATTTACTTGTAGGAGTTATTGTTATTTCGGTGATGATGCCTTGGGTCGCTAGGAATTTAATCCAGTTCGAAGAGCCGGTATTCCTCTCAAATGGTTCAGGAATTTTAATGGCGCAGACTAATTGTGACGCAACTTACTTTGGAGATAAACAGGGTTACTGGGAATATTTGTGCGGTTTACCTCAACCTGTAGGAAAAGATGGTGAACCTACTGATGAATCAGTTCGTGATAAGGAGTATCGCTCAAGAGGCATTGACTACGCTGCGGACAACAAGAAACGTCTTATTACCAATGTCATCCCGAAGCGGATAGCTCGTTTATGGGGTTTTTACTCTCCAATAGAGCAGTTGCGCTCTGACAAACTTGTTGAGGGAAGAAATTTCAGTCTTTCACTTATAGGACTTTTTCAGTATTATGCTCTGTTGCCTCTGTCAATTCTTGGTCTGATTAAACTCAAGAATAAAAAAGGGCCTTTGTTGCCACTCATAGCTATGCCTTTAATTACCACATTTCTCGCTGCTATAACTATGGGAACGACCAGATACCGCGTTTCAGCTGAAATCTCAATAATAATTTTTGCTGCCTTTGGGATACAGTTTCTCTTCGAAAGGATCAGGAAGGTTCGCATAAGTACGAAACAAGAATCGATTTCTTTTTCAGAAGATAAAACATGCTAAAAAATATTTCAGTCACCCTAGATGTTGAAGACCTTCGTCCTGCAGATCATTTTGAAGATCGGTCAAAATTGATGACAGAAAAAGTTTTAAATCTTTTTGCTGAAATGAAGATTCGAGCGACAATTTTTGTCGTGGGTGATGTAGCGAAAAAGCATCCAGAAGTAATAAAGAAAGCTGTAAAAGATGGACATGAGATTGGCTTGCATTCCCATAAACACATACCCCTTCAACTGTTAAACCCAGGTGACTTTGAACAAGAATTAAGCGACGCAAAAACATTACTTCAGGAAATTTCTGGGCAACAGATAAATGGCTTTCGTGCTCCGACAATGTCACTTACACCCGAAACTAAATGGGTGATCCCAATAATGCAAAGAGTAGGTTTTACTTATTCTTCGAGCGTTCTACCTGCTAAAAACCCTCTTTATGGATGGGATGGTTTACCTACACACCCATTCAGGTGGTTTAATTCAGTCATAGAGTTTCCTTGTCCGGTAACGAATATTCTTGGCTTTACCATTCCTTACCTAGGAGGAGCTTACTTCAGACTTTTCCCCTCAATCATTAGAAAAATAGGCGTGAGACGATCTTCAAATAAAGAGGTTCTTTGGACCTACTGTCATCCTTGGGAATTTGATCCAAACGAAAGCTACTATCAGCTTGAAAACGTCGGCCGTGCCACAAGTCGGATCGCTTGGATCGGTAGAAAAAAGATGGAAGGTAAAATGCGTGTCTTTCTTAAGGACGCTTCATCAGAAACCCTTGGCGACATAGCGTCGACAATGAATCTTTCTAAACTGCAAATAGTCGATCCGGAATTTTCACCTCTTGGAAAAAAGTGAATCTGCAGTGGGGACCGCTATAGAAATCAAAGAGAAATATAAGATACGTAAAAAAGTAAACTTTAATACGATTCTATTCCTTATTTGTCTATTGGGGCTTTCCATACGTCTCTTGTATTTTTTTCTCGTAGCTGCTGACAATCAATTAAGTGGTGATGCCTCCTCCTACCATTTAACGGCAAATCTTTTTGCAGACGGTCTTGGCTTCACTGAACCATTCCGTTACCTCTTTGGGGCTACCGATTTAGTACCTATTGAAGGAGAACTGGTTGAAGTAGTCACACCAATTGGCCACATGGAACCAACTGCGGGACATCCGCCGATGTGGACCTTACTGCTCTCAATCGGCTCTTTTCTTGGTTTCACAACTGTTTTCCAGCAGCAGATATTTTCAATATTTCTAGGCATACCCTCAATCGTTCTTGCGGGTTTGATCGGACGGAAAATAGGTTCAGAAAAACTTGGTTTAATTACTGCATCACTTACTGCCACTTATGCATTTATTTGGATTAATGACGGACTTCTTATGGCAGAAACGTGTGCAATCACTGCGGCCTTTGCATGCATTCTGGCCGGACTTGTTTTTGCTGAAAACCAGAAAATGAAAAACGCTCTGATTTTTGGCTGTGTTGGTGGTTTAGCAGCTCTGTGTCGGGCTGAACTGCTCATCTATTTGCCCCTTGTAGCAGCAGTTATTCTATTTAAGAAGAAGATTTCATGGCGAATAAAAATAGTTCGCTACCTTTCTATTGGCTTAGTGGCCCTGCTGGTAATTTCTCCGTGGGTGATTAGAAATCTTTACTCATTTGAAGAGGACGTTTTTCTATCCGACGGCGCGGGCACGGTTTTAGTTCAAGCGAATTGTGATTCCACCTATTACGGGCAAAACCTTGGGTACTGGGAGCTCAAATGCGGTCAACCGCCCCCGTATGGCAAAAATGGTGAATTACTTGACGAGTCACAAAGAGATATTATTGTTCGAGACAGATCTCTTGATTACATCGCTGATCACAAAAAGAGGCTTATAACAGTTGTTGCCCCTGCGCGTATCGGCAGAATGTGGGGTGCATACAAACCCATTGAACAGCTACGCCTTGACGTCCTTGCCGATCGCAGATCTTTGACAATTTCCTCAATAGGTTTTGGTCAATATCTGCTTTTATTACCTCTTTCCCTAATTGCTATTTTAAAATTGTGGAAAAAAAGAAGAGAAATTATATTTATAACTTCAGCATGGATTCCAGTTGTTACATTTACAGCTGCCTTAACTTTTGGGAATACCCGCTATCGAACTGCTGCCGAAACATCCTTGGTTGTTCTTGCAGCTTTTTCTATTGATCTATTAATTAAGAAATTTGCAAAAAAGTCTGAACTATTCGACAGGGATGTATGAGCATCCCCCTGTGGGGTCATCGTAACGTTGATCCTTAGTCCACTCCCCCAACCACCAGTTGTCTTCTTTCGTAAAAAGAGGAAACCTTTCTTCAATTTTTTCAAAAACAGATCTACCTATAACTGCAGCACCGAATGGACATAGATGCCCATCGTCCTTGCCGTTGCGAACCTTACGTATCTGATAAGTCTTACCATCAAGGCCAGTTAGGAAACGTACAAAAGCACCCTGTTCACTGCCAAGTAGTTCATCTGTATCTATAAATTCAACTTCTATTTTGCGATCAGAAATTTCTCTATAAATTTGATTAACTAGATGGCGATTTTCCTCCAAACCTTCCCCCTCAGGGGTTGGAGGCATTCCTATCCAGATAATCAGGGAAGAAACTTTTAGTATTTCTTCTATTGAATTTTCTATGATTTGTTCATACTCTTTTTGATTTTCTTCGGCAAATGCCAGATCCCAACCTCCGATCATTACTGTCATAACCTCAGGTTCGTTTTCGAGAGACTCTTTTAGATAGCCCTGAAATCCTTTTTGAGTTAAACCAACTCCCCCAAATGACCTATTTTCTACATTGACCGTTTTAGTTGATTCTAGAACTGCTTTTATAGCTAGATCTGCATCATAAGAAACGCTGTCTCCAATAGTGACGACACTTAAAGGCTCATTTTCTGTTGGAGTTCTGATTATATTTTCACTCGAATCCACACTTTCCGTTTCTGATTTTTCTCCATTATCTGATTGTGTATCCAAAAGAGTTGTTTCTAGAACAACTTCTTTTTCGATTAATAAAGATGAGGCTGGCGTTAAATCTTCTGTAAAAAAGGTCAAGTTAGGTGAGCTAGTCGAGGTTAGAGTTGGCAATCTTGCCGTCTGGGTGGTGATTTCCTTAACAATTTCCTGTCTTGCAGTTGATGTCACTGTTTCCTCTACAGATAGATTTCCAAAAGCGGTTTCTGTAGAGCTGCATGCTGATAGAAAACAAATGGACGTAATAACACACTCTTTGTAGTATTTTCTAAACACTTGGTGAGGCTAACCGACCGTATAGGATCAGCGTGCTGTGAAGAAAAACAAAATCTTACCTATCTCTGCAACTCTTCTAATAATTCTCGGACTTTGGGTTGCTTTAATTCCTTTTTCACGGCCTTTACCAGGTGGAGAGATTTTCTCGTTTGAAAATACTCCAGAGGCTTCTTGCAGAAGTCCAATTTTTGGTACTTTTGCTGAAGATTCACCCTCTTATGATGTTTATGTCTCCCCTAAACCAAAAATTGGAGATCCAACAATAAATCAATCTATTAGTTGCTCTAGTAGAGCTACTTTCCGTTTCGTCTTTGGATTTTCTCTTTTTCTTTTGGGCACATGTTTAATAATTTATTTTAAAAGAAATAAAAAATGGAAAACTTAGATCTTTTACTTACTGCACAACTCTTAAACGGCGTGTTCAAACCTAAAACTCATGTAACAGTTGAATACTTGGAATGGCAGTATCTTAAAAATCCTTCTGGATCTGCTTGTATTGGATATCTATTTGAAGCAAATAAGCAAATAAGCAACTACGCTTTGATTCCAAAAATTTTCCAAAACTATCTCGGAGAAAGAATCACTTTAGGTATAGGTGTTGATTTAGCCGTGTCACCTAACAGTCGTGGCAAAGGATTATTTCGTAAAACTATAGAAAATAGCTACGAAGCCGGCATTAAAGGTAATTTAGATGGGATTCTTGGAGTCGCGAATTCGCAATCTTCACCAAGGATGACCGAAGCGATGGGATGGAGAAAACTGCCTTCTTTCGATTTTCGACTTTTAAAACTCTCGAGATCAGAAACTGCTTTAAAAACATTTCAATTGCAATCTGATCAATTCAAAAAAATTGCTATAGAAGGAGTTTTTGATTTTGAAACTTTTGAACACCCTTCTGAATTTTACCCTGCTTGGAACAGAGAACTTTTGGAGTGGAGGCTTTCAAGGCCAGGAGCTGATTACTATTTACATACATGTGAATCGGCTTTTATCGTGAGTACAAAAATTTCTCTCAAGGGGCTCAAAATAGCTCTTCTGCTAAAAGCATTTCCTATAGACATGAACAAGACACCAATCCCAATTGCACCGATTGCCTCAGGTGTTGCCAAGTACCACAAAACGCCTTTTGTTGCTTATTGGGGTCAAAATCAATACTTTGAGATGAATGGACTTAAAGTCCCAAGAAAATTTCAACCCAGCCCTCTTGATTTAGTCGTTCATTTTTTTGGAAGGAACCGCGATTTCGAACTTAAAGAATTTGAATTATTAGACTTCGATGCTTTTTAGATGTCGAAGAAAAATGTTCAAGCGCAGATACCGTTCTTTTAATGGAAACTGCGGCCATCATTCCAGCTTTTAACGAAGCAGAGTCACTGCCAAGTGTAATCCGTGAAATTAAAGAGCTTTTTCCAGACCATCTAATAGTTGTAGTCGATGATGGTTCAACAGATGAAACCGCTGATGTTGCTAAAAAATTTGACTGTGTGTGCCTCTCCATGCCGTTTAACCTTGGAATTGGAGGAGCTCTTCGTTTAGGTTTTCGCTACTGCCTTGACAGAGAAATTGACTACGCGTATCAATTTGACGCAGACGGCCAACATGACCCAACGCAAATATCTTCACTACTATCTGAACTCGAGAACTCTGACATGGTGATTGGTAGCAGATTTTCCACTGATTATTCTTACGAGGTTGGCAAGAGTAGAAAAGCTGCTATGAACTTCCTAAGGTTCTTGGTGAAAATTTATACCGGTCAAAAATTTACTGACACTTCTTCTGGTTTTCGCGCTTTCAGAAAACCAGTAATCAGGCTTTTCGCTAAGGAATATCCGGTTGAATATATGGACTCTGTGGAGGCCCTACTTATAGCTTCAAAAAATGGTTTTAAAATCTCAGAAATCCCCGTTCAGATGAGAGAACGATCTGCTGGACAGCCATCTAACCGTAACTTTCGCCTAGTTTATTATTTTTTAAGACTCTTGATAGTTCTACTTGCTGGTACTCGCGGAAAGAAAAAGGAGTGACTCAATGAGTACATCGACACATATCTTGATAGCTGTTCTTGCATTAGGGTCTTTATTTCTGATCGTAAGACTAGTTAGGCTTAAAGCTCTTAAAGCAAAATACTCAATTCTGTGGCTAACAGTTGGAACATCATTAGCGGTTATTTCTGCCGTTCCCCAGATACTCGATTGGAGTGCCGAACAACTTGGCATTTGGTATCAACCAACTCTGTTCCTTCTCTTAGCAATTGGCTTCTTATTGCTTTTGGCTATGCATTTTTCTTATGAACTTTCGCGAATAGAAAATCGTGTAAGGATTCTCGTCGAAGAAATCTCTTTACTGAAAGAAAAAATAGAAAAAGAAGATTAAGAAACTGGCAACAGATTTTCAACCCATCCATCTTTTTCTAAGATTTCTTCAAATTCTCTAGACAAAGCATCGGCTCCTACTTCAAAAAAATGGACGCCATGTTCTTTGCGAAGAGGAACCATGGAACCATCAAGCATTTTCATATTCCAACGAAATTTTCCTTCTTCATCACCTAAGACTTCCATACTGTCGAGCATTTCAGCTTTTGGATACCAATCACTGACTACAGAATGCCAAATGCTGTTCAAATCGTCCGTCAAATAAGAGGGATCCGACATTTTAGGGGTAGTCCACCAATACAGGTATGCTCCATCTGCTATCCAATGAGAAATTGCGTCGTTCGCTCGCTCAGTTAAAACCTCGCTCCACCGCAAAGAACCTGGTTCAAGATCTTCCCCTTCGATTGCGTACCCTTGAAATTCGTTAGCTCCAATCATTGCTATGACAATGTCCGGACGCACTTTTCTGACCATCGAGTTGTAATCAGGTATTACGTCATCTTCCCAGTCCCAATAAGGAACCGTGAAGCCAAAACCAAGCGCACCCCTGCCTTCAATATTTACATCAGGCCGTGCTTCTAAAATTCTTTCCAGTCCATATTGAAAATCAAGCATAAGAGAGTCACCTACGGCAAGTATCCTTAGCGGATCTTCAACCGTAGCTGTCCTTCGAATTTTCGCTAAAGACTCTGGGTTAACTAAAGTTGTAGTTGTAGTTGTAGTTGCAGCTATTGCATCTGCGGTTATCTGAGGAGGTAAAATCGTCGGGCTAGGCGGCAGATCAATTAGATTCTCAATACTCGATGATGTTGATTTCAATTCAGTTGCTTTTACCCCGCTGTCATTTTCTTCCTTTGCTTCTTTTATTGAAAGTATTGGAAAGCTTTCTTCTGGGACGATCAAAACTTGTTTCACTAATGGTTCAAGCATCTGTTCTGATGGAGAAGTATCAATTATGCGTTCTGAAAAATCTCTTATTTCATCAAATTTAATTTTTCTACTTAAGTCACCTATTGGCTCTGACCATTCTCTGGCTAAATCACGACGAAAATCATTTTTTTGTGTTGAGGCCCATATGTCAAGCACACCAGGTGCTAAAAAAGAAGCGAAAATAAGAAAGAAACACATCACGAATAAAGATTTAAGAGCTTCATTGGAAGACTTTTTCCGCATAAAACCGCCTATCTTTACTATAAAGCGGCAATATTAGTGCATTTTGCTTAAAAAAAAAGGAAAATCAAAAAATATTAAAGAAAGTTCAAACAGGATCCACCACAGCGTCATTTGATTCTTCTAATTTAACATTTGACAGTTCGATTGGTCCGGTGAGACCAGTCGAGTTACAACTATAAAAGGGGTACCTCTCCATGATGTCAACAATTCTCACTCTGATAATTCTAGGAATGCTTTTTCAG
>MDTB01063678.1_pt1 | contig 44246 bp, 44 predicted proteins | sample 811161 | NCBI WGS metagenome assembly MDTB01 (sample SAMN05326650, study PRJNA326480) | marine metagenome | isolation source: seawater | place: Mediterranean Sea | collected 2009 | reverse complement strand
AAGAAAGAAGCTCCTAAACAGGAAGCTAAAAAAGAAGAACCAAAGAAAGAAGCTCCTAAACAGGAAGCTAAAAAAGAAGAACCAAAGAAAGAAGCTCCTAAACAGGAAGCTAAAAAAGAAGAACCAAAGAAACAAAATAAATAATGTGGACAGCTCGAGTATTTACATTGTATCCAGAAGTGTTTCCAGGTCCTTTAAGTAAAGGTCTGTACGGGAAAGCCTTAATAAAAAAAATATGGAACTTAGAGGTTGTGAATATTCGAGACTCAGCCGAGAACAAACACAAGACGGTAGATGATACCCCTTTCGGTGGTGGAAGCGGTATGCTTCTAAAACCAGATGTTTTAGGAAAATCTATAGACAGCAATATAAAAAAAGATGAGAGAATTTTCTATCTTTCTCCAAAAGGAAAAAAATTTAATCAAAAAATTGCAAAAGAGCTATCCAAAGAAAAAACTATTAATTTAGTATGCGGTCATTTCGAGGGAGTTGATGAGCGTATTTTAAATACAAGAAATATAGAGGAAATTAGTATTGGGGATTATATATTATCTGGAGGTGAGTCAGCTTCTTTTGTATTAATTGATTCTGTTTTAAGGCTTTTACCCAACGTACTTGGAAACGATATGTCAAAAAATGATGAAAGTTTTGAGAATGGATTGTTAGAGTATCCACAATACACAAAACCTCAAATTTGGGAAAAAAAAAGTGTTCCAGAAGTATTATTATCAGGCGATCATGCCAAAATTAAGGACTGGCGTTTGTCCCAATCAAAGGATATAACACGACGCCGAAGACCCGATTTGTGGAAAAAATATTTAAATAAAGATAAAAAATGAAAAATATAGAGGATATAAACCAAGCAAATTTACAAAAAATTACTTCGAAAAAAAAAATTCCTGATTTTTTTCCGGGTGATACAATTCGTGTGGGCGTAAGAATTGTTGAAGGAAAGAGAGAAAGAGTTCAAAATTTCGAAGGAGTTTGCATTGCAAAAAAAAGCAGAGGGATAAACTCATCTTTTGCTGTAAGAAAAATTTCTTTTGGAGAGGGAGTAGAAAGAGTTTTTGCACTATATAGTCCAGTAGTTAGCTCAATAAAAGTTATCCGTTCAGGAAAAGTCAAAAGAGCGAAACTTTATTATTTGAGAGATAGAAAAGGTAAATCAGCAAGAATAGCTGAAAAAATTAAAAAAAATATTGGATTAGATGTGGAAGTAAAAACTGCTGGATCAGAAGCTGAAAAGGAAGTGGTTTCGGAAAAAAAAGAAGAAAAAAAAACCAATCCAGCTAAAAAAATTACAGAAAAAAAAGAAGTTAAAAAATCAGATAACTTAAAGTAATTTTTTAATGTCAAAAACCTTATACGATAAAATTTGGGAAGAACACCTTGTACATCAACAAGAGGACGGAACATCTTTGCTTTATGTTGATAGACATTTAGTTCATGAAGTTACTAGTCCCCAGGCTTTTGAAGGTTTAAGAATTAATAGAAGAAAAGTTAGAAAGCCAAATTTGACATTAGCGGTTGCAGATCACAATGTTCCAACAACTGATCGATCTAAAGGAATTGGAGATCAAGAATCCAAAATACAAGTTGATACTTTAAGAAAGAATTGTAAGGAATTTGCAATCCCGCTATTTGATATGAATGATAATAGACAAGGAATAGTTCACATTATAGGACCGGAACAAGGATTTACTCAACCTGGAACCGTTATAGTTTGTGGTGATAGTCATACTGCTACGCATGGAGCCTTTGGTGCGCTTGCTTTTGGTATTGGAACTTCTGAAGTTGAACATGTTTTAGCTACACAGACTCTTATTCAAAAAAAATCTAAAAATTTTCTTTTAAGAGTTGACGGAAAAATACCTGTTGGAGTTACAGCTAAAGATGTAATATTAAAAATTATTGGAACCATAGGCACAGCCGGAGGAACAGGTTTTGTTATAGAATTTTCAGGTGATGTTATAAAAAATTTAAGTATAGAAGAAAGAATGACGATTTGTAATATGACTATAGAGGGTGGGGCAAGAGCTGGACTTATACAGCCAGACGAAAAAACTTTTAAATATTTAGAGGACAAACCAATGTCACCAAAAGGAGATAAATGGAAAAAAGCTTTAGATTATTGGAGCAATTTAAAATCTGATGGTGGCTGTAATTTTGATAAAGAAGTTGTAATTAGTGGAAACGATGTTGTCCCCCAAGTAACTTGGGGGACATCACCACAGGACGTTGTTCCAGTGAATGGATCAGTTCCAGATCCAAACAAAGAAAAAAATAAAGATAGGCAAATTTCTATGAAAAGATCTTTAGAATATATGGGTTTAAAACCTAATACAAAAATGACAGATATAAAAATTGATAAAGTTTTTATTGGCAGCTGTACAAATGGAAGAATTCAAGATCTTAGAGAAGCAGCTAAACTTCTTAAAGATAGAAAAATTGCAAAACATGTGAATGCAATGGTCGTTCCAGGATCTGGATTAGTTAAAAATCAAGCTGAGCAAGAAGGTTTGGATAAAATTTTTAAAAACTCAGGTTTTGAATGGAGAGAACCAGGCTGTTCAATGTGTCTTGGGATGAACGAAGATCAGTTAAAGCCAAAAGAAAGATGTGCATCGACTTCCAACAGAAATTTTGAAGGTAGACAAGGGCGAGGAGGTAGAACACATCTTCTAAGCCCAGCTATGGCCGCAGCAGCAGCAATAGAAGGTCATTTGTCCGATGTGAGAAAGTTTGATAATTAAAATGGAAAAATTTATAAACATAAAAAGTATACCTGCGTATCTCCCTATGATGAACATTGATACAGATAAAATTATTCCTAAGCAATTTTTGAAAACTATTAAGAGATCTGGTTTAGGGAAAAGTTTGTTTTATGAGATGAGATTCGATGAAAAAGGTAATCCTATCAAAGGATTTGTTTTAGACAACGATCCATATAAAAATTCAAAAATATTAATAACTGGTAAAAACTTTGGATGTGGTTCTTCAAGAGAACATGCTCCATGGGCACTACTTGATTTTGGAATTAAAGTTATTGTGAGCGAAAGTTTTGCTGATATTTTTTATAATAATTGTTTTAAAAATGGCATCCTTCCAATTGTTGCCAATGAAGATATTATTAAAGAATTGGCAGAATATTCTGTAAGAAAAGAAAATGTTGAGATTAAACTTGCAGAACAAGAGATTATTTATGGTAATAAGTCTTACAAATTTGGACTAGACTCATTTAAAAAGAAATGTCTTATCGAAGGATTAGATGATATTGCATTATCTTTTGAAAAAATAAAAAGCATAGATAGCTTTGAAATTAAAATGAAACAAAATAAACCTTGGATTTAAATAATGGCCACAAATAGTAGAAAAATATTATTGTTACCAGGTGATGGTATAGGACCAGAAGTTGTTAGAGAGACAAAAAAAATTATTGAATGGTTTAATAAAAAAAAATCTCTAGATTTTAAAATTGACCAAGGCTTGATCGGAGGTGCTGCTATTGATGAGCATGGCGTTCCTATTACAGATGAGGTATTTTATAAAGCTTTAGAAAGTGATGCTGTAATCTTCGGTGCCTGTGGCGGACCAAAGTATGACAAATTAGAATTTTCAAAAAAACCAGAAAGAGCTTTGCTTAAATTAAGAAAAGAACTAAAATTATTTGCAAATTTAAGGCCAGCAATTTGTTTTAAACAATTAGTGGACTCCTCAAGTTTAAAACCCGAAATAGTTTCGGGCCTTGATATCTTAATAGTAAGAGAACTTACAGGAGGAATATATTTTGGTGAACCAAGAGGAGTCAAGCCTATTGAAAATGGAGAACGTAGAGGAGTTAACACTCATGTTTATACGACTAAAGAAATTAAAAGAATCGCAAAAGTAGCTTTTGAATTAGCTGGTAAAAGAAAAAATAAAGTTACATCTTGTGAAAAATCCAATGTAATGGAGGCAGGGGTTTTGTGGCGAGAAGAGGTCCAATCTTTGAAAGACAAGGAATATAAAAAAATCCAATTAAATCATATGTTGGCAGATAATTGCGCTATGCAATTATTAAGAAACCCAAAACAGTTTGATGTAATTCTTGCTGACAATTTATTTGGAGATATGTTATCCGATGAAGCAGCAATGTTGACAGGCTCACTTGGATTGTTGCCCTCGGCATCTTTGGGTGACAAAGATAAAAATGGCAGAACAAGGTCACTATATGAGCCAGTACACGGATCAGCACCAGATATTGCCGGAAAAAATATCTCTAATCCAATTGCAACTGTACTGAGTTTTTCTATGGCTTTAAAATACTCTTTAGGTTTGGAAAAAGAGTCTGCCTTACTAGACAAAGCTGTTGAAAAAACCCTAGAGGACGGTTTAAGAACTCCTGATATAATGTCAAAGGGTAAGAAAAAGGTATCAACCTCAGATATGGGTGATGCAATTATATCAAATTTAAATTAAAATAGTCTCAAAATGAATTTAGCTATAATTGGTGCCACCGGCAACGTTGGAAGAAAAACTATTGAAATTTTAGAAAAATCTAAAATCAAAATTTCAAAACTATTTCTTGTTGCCTCTGCAAAAAGTGAGGGAAAAAAAATTAAATTCAAAGGTAATGAAATACAAATACAAAGCCTTGAAAAATATGATTTTTCAAGCGCACAAATTACTTTTTTTGCTGCCGGAAGTGAAATAGCTAAAAAATGGGTTCCTAACGCAAGTAAAAAAACTATTGTAATAGATAATTCAAAATTTTTTAGAATGGATAAAGATGTTCCTCTCGTAGTCCCCGAGGTGAACCCGGAGCAATTAGCTATGTACAAAAAGAAAAATATAATAGCCAACGCTAACTGTTCAACAATACAAATGGTTATAGCATTAAAACCTTTACATGATTATTTTAATATAAAAAGAGTCATAGTCTCCACTTATCAGTCGGTTTCTGGAGCTGGGAAAGCACCTATGGATGAGCTTTTTACACAATCAAAAGATTTCATTGCAGGAAAAAAAATTAATTCAAAAAATTTTACTAAACAGATAGCTTTTAATTTGATCCCTCATATAGACGAATTTGTGGATGATGGATACACAAAAGAAGAATGGAAAATGGAAAAAGAGACAAAAAAAATTCTGGACTCAAAAATAAAGATTACAGCAACATGCGTAAGAGTACCTGTAATGGTTTCTCATTCTGAGTCTATAAATGTCGAGTTTGAAAAAACTTTTGATATTGAAAAAGTTAGAGATATTTTGAGCAAATCAGAAGGGTGTAAAGTTTTAGATGAGAGAAAAAATGGAGGATATATGACTCCCTTAGAAGCAGAAAATAGCTATATGACTTTTATATCAAGGATTCGCAAAGATAGTTCCAATGACAGAGCTATCAATATGTGGGTCGTTTCTGATAATTTACTAAAAGGGGCAGCATTAAATACAGTGCAAATAGCCGAGAAATTAATAAAAGATTATTATGGAAAATAAAAATAATCCACTTTCACCGCATCTGCAGGTTTATAGATGGCATATATCTTCACTTCTTTCCATAACACACAGAATAGTGGGTATAATGAATTTTTTTTGTATTATTTTTTTATTGTCTCTTTTAATTTTTATTCAGGATAATAATCAAATTCTTCAATTATTTTCAGATTCTTTTTTTGGTGAATTTTTTGTTATCTCTCTTTGTTGGTCATTTAGTTTCCAAATTTTAAATGAGATTAGACATTTAGCTTGGGATATAGGATACGGATTTGATTTAAAAGTTTCTCAAATTACTGGGATAGCAACTATATTGGGATCTTTTATTTTGGCAATTTTATTTTATTTTGTTGGAAGGGGCTTAATATAAAATGATTAAGGCTACAAAAAAATGGATTATTATAAAAATTTCCTCTTTATTATTAATTCCACTAATGGTTTGGTTTATAATAAGTTTTGTATCTTTGGTTGAAGTTAATAATTCTAATCCGCAGGTGTTTTTTTCTGATTTTTTTACAAAAATCATTATGTTTTTATTCCTAATCTTGGCTTTTACCTTCTATACACTTACTATAAGCGAAGTTTTTGAGGACTATATTGGTGATTTAAAACTCAAAAATGCCGCAAATAGATTGCTTGTTTTATTTAGTATAGTAACCACATTAACATTAGTAATATTTTTATTTAAAATTTAATTTTTATGAGTGCTTACAAAATTATAGATCACGAGTACGACGTAGTTGTATTAGGTGCCGGAGGCTCTGGTTTGAGAGCTGCTGTGGGGCTTTCTGAGGCTGGATTGAAAACAGCATGCATCTCAAAAGTATTTCCAACTAGAAGTCACACGTCTGCTGCGCAAGGAGGTATTTCAGCAGCTCTTGGCAATATGGGCGAGGATGATTGGAGATGGCATATGTACGATACCGTAAAAGGATCAGATTGGCTTGGCGATCAGGATGCAATCGAACATTTATGCAAAGAAGCTCCTAAAGCAGTAATTGAATTAGAAAAGTATGGTGTTCCATTCAGCAGAACAAAAGATGGAAAAATTTATCAAAGAGCCTTTGGGGGAATGACAAAAAACTATGGAAATGAATCAGTACAGAGAACTTGTGCTGCTGCAGACAGAACAGGACATGCAATATTGCATACATTGTATGGACAAGCTTTAAAACATAACACAGAATTTTTTATTGAGTATTTTGCATTGGATCTTTTAATGAAAAACGGAGAATGCAAAGGTCTTATCGCATGGAACTTAAATGATGGAACAATACACAGGTTTAGATCACACATAACTATCCTTGCAACAGGTGGATACGGTAAAGTTTATTATACTGCAACTTCAGCTCACACATGTACAGGCGATGGTAATGGAATGGCACTGCGTGCCGGGCTGCCACTTCAAGATATGGAATTTGTTCAATTTCATCCAACAGGAATTTATGGGGTAGGAACTTTAATTTCTGAGGGTGTAAGGGGCGAGGGTGGATATCTTTTAAATTCTAAAGGTGAAAGATTTATGGAAAGATATGCCCCAAAGGCAAAAGATCTTGCATCAAGGGATGTTGTAAGCAGATCTATAGCAGTAGAAATTAATGAAGGCAGAGGTGTGGGTAAAAACAAGGATTATGTAAATTTACATTTAGACCATCTCGATCCAAAAGTTATAGAAGAGCGGCTACCTGGAATTGCTGAATCAGCAAAAACTTTTTGTGAAGTTGATGTTAGAAAAGATCCAATACCAGTTGTTCCAACAGTTCATTATAATATGGGGGGAATACCGACAAACTACAAAGCAGAAGTCTTAACCTTAAATGGCAAAGAGTCTACTGTGCCAGGATTAATGGCCATAGGAGAAGCTGCATGCGTTTCCGTTCATGGTGCTAACAGATTAGGATCAAATTCTTTAATCGATCTAGTTGTTTTTGGAAAATCAGCAGCAAATAGGGCAGCTGAACTTATTAAAACTGGAACACCTCATGAAAACCTTTCTCAAAACGAAACTGACAAATGCTTAGAACGTTTTGATAGATTTAGAAATTCTTCTGGTTCAACAAAAACTGCTGAGCTTAGATTGTCTATGCAAAAAACTATGCAATCTAAATGCGCAGTTTTTAGAACTGAAAAAAATTTAAAAGAGGGCATGGATCAAATTAGAAAGCCTTTTCAAGGCATAGAAGACATCTCTGTTTCTGATAAATCATTATTATTTAATACAGATCTTGTCGAAACCTTAGAATTTGATAATCTAATAAGACAAGCAATGACAACAATAGACTCTGCGTATCATAGAAAAGAAAGTAGAGGTGCTCATGCAAGAGAAGACTTTAAAAAAAGAGATGATAAGAAATATATGACTCATACGTTAGCTTGGCAAAAAGATAACGAGGTTAAAGTAGCTTATAGACCAGTACATTCCAAAACCTTGACAAATGATGTACAATATTTTCCACCCAGGGAGAGAGTTTATTAATGGTCCAATTTAACCTTCCGCAAAATTCGAAAATTTTGAAAGGTAAATTTTATAAAGATAAAAGTGGGTCAAATAATTTAAAAAAAGTTAACATTTATAGATGGAACCCTTCAAGCAATGAAAATCCAAGAACTGATACATTTGAAGTAGATTTAAATGAATGTGGACCGAAAGTATTAGATATCCTTTTCAAAATTAAAAATGAAATTGATCCTACATTAACTTTTAGAAGATCTTGTGCACATGGAGTTTGTGGCTCTTGCGCTATGAACGTAGATGGAGTGAATACATTGTCATGTATAAAATCTCACTCTGATATAAAAGGTGAATTGAATATTTATCCATTGCCACATTTAAAGGTTGTAAAAGATTTAGTAGGTGACTTGAGTACACTTTACAAACAATATGAGTCTGTTGAACCTTGGTTAAAAGCAAAAGTTGGTGAAAAAACTTCGACAGAGATTAAACAATCACAAGAAGATAGAGCAAAACTAGACGGTTATTATGAATGTATTCTTTGTGCATGCTGCTCAACTTCTTGCCCAAGCTATTGGTGGAATGGGGATAAATACTTAGGACCAGCAGTTTTATTGCAGGCATATCGTTGGATAACAGATAGTAGGGACGAGGAAAGAAAAGAAAGATTAAAAAAAGTTGCAGATGAGCTTAAACTGTATAGATGTCATACGATTATGAACTGCACTAATTCCTGCCCTAAGGGTTTGAATCCTGCTAAAGCAATTGGATCTATCAAAAAAATGCTTGCAACGAGCTAAAAGCTTAATTAATCATTAATAATTAAATGAATTCAATAGAGCATTTTATTGATGGTAAAGTTTTAAAGGGTTCTTCCAAAAGAACGGGAAAAGTTTTTAATCCTGCAACTGGCGGGATAAGTTCAAATGTAAATCTTGCCAGTGCTTCAGATCTAGATAAAGCAGTAAAAGCTGCAAAAAAAGCTTTTCCAAATTGGTCTGAGAAAACACCATTATTTAGATCGAGAGTTCTCTTTAAATTTAAAGAATTGATCGAAAAAAACTATGACGAGCTGACAAAAATTATAGTTTCTGAACATGGAAAAGTTTATGAGGATGCAAAAGGTTCTTTGACCAGAGGATTAGAAGTCGTAGAGTTTGCTTGCGGCATACCTCAGTTACTCAAAGGAGAATTTACTGAGAATGTCGGTACAAATGTTGATAGCTGGTCTATGAGACAACCACTCGGAGTTTGTGCGGGCATTACCCCATTTAACTTTCCAGCAATGGTACCTATGTGGATGTTTCCTATTGCAATTGCATGTGGAAATACATTTATTTTAAAACCATCAGAGAAAGACCCATCCTGTTCAATGAAATTAGCAGAATTATTTTTAGAAGCCGGTCTTCCTCCGGGCGTATTTAATGTAGTAAATGGTGATAAGGAAGCAGTTGATGCGATTATTAATAATAAAGATATTGTTGCTGTGAGTTTTGTTGGTTCAACACCTATTGCAAAATATATTTATGAAAATTGTGCAAAAAATGAAAAAAGAGTTCAAGCCTTAGGTGGTGCAAAAAATCATTGTGTAGTGATGCCAGATTGTGATTTAGATCAAGCCGTTAACGGTTTGATGGGGGCAGCTTATGGTTCCGCAGGGGAAAGATGCATGGCACAATCAGTTGCGGTAGCAGTAGGAAAAATAGGTGACCCTCTTGTAAAAAGTCTGTCTAAAAAGGTAGAGGCACTAAAAATTGGTCCTGGATTGGACAAAAAATCTCAAATGGGTCCTTTAGTTACCAAAGAACATTTACAAAAAGTTAAAAGTTATGTCGATATCGGATTAAAAGAAGGGGCCCAGCTAGTGGTGGATGGAAGAAATTTAAAATTACAAGGTTATGAAAATGGGTTTTATATGGGAGGCTGTTTATTTGATCATGTGAAAAAGGATATGAGAATTTATAAAGAGGAAATCTTTGGGCCCGTTTTATCAGTTGTAAGAGCAAAAGATTATAAAGAAGCTTTATCGTTAGTTAATGATCACGAATTTGGAAATGGCACTAGTATATTTACAAGAGATGGAGATACAGGAAGATCATTTGCAAGCAACGTAAAAATTGGAATGGTAGGTATAAACATACCAATTCCAGTTCCTATGGCATTTCACAGTTTTGGCGGCTGGAAAAGATCTTTGTTTGGAGATCAGAGTATACACGGACCAGAAGGAGTTAGATTTTATACAAAATTAAAGACTATAACATCAAGGTGGCCTTCAGGAATAAAGTCTGACCCAGAGTTTGTTATGCCAACGATGAAATAATGATGAAAAAAAAAATTTCTTTAATAGGTGCAGGTCAAATTGGTGGGACCCTTGCACATCTTGCTGCCATAAAAGAATTAGGCGACATTATTCTTTTTGATGTAGCAGAAGGCCTAGCAAAAGGTAAAGCATTAGATATTGCCCAATCTTCAGGCGTAAGTGGGTCTAAAACAGTTTTACAGGGCACTAGTAATTATGAAGATATAAAAAATTCAGATGTAATTATAATAACAGCAGGTGTACCAAGAAAACCAGGAATGAGCAGAGACGATTTATTAGGTACAAATTTAAAAATTATCAAACAAGTAGCAGAAGGAATTAAAAAAAACTCTCCCAATGCATTTGTAATCTGTATAACAAATCCACTAGACGTTATAGTGATGGCATTGCAAAAATACTCAGGACTTACAACAAACAAGGTAGTTGGTATGGCTGGTATACTGGATTCATCAAGATTTAAATATTTTTTATCATTAGAACTTAAAGTTCCTATCAATCAAATAAATTCATTAGTTCTTGGTGGTCACGGAGATACCATGGTTCCTATGCAGAATCATACTACCATCAACGGCAAAACTTTAACTGAATTGATAAGGGATAAAAAGATCTCCCAATCAAAAGTTGAGTCGATAATCGAAAGAACAAGAAAAGGTGGTGCAGAAATTGTAAAATTTCTTGAAAAAGGCTCAGCATTTTATGCACCAGCTGCCTCGGGCATTGAGATGGCTGAGTCATTTTTAAAAAATCAGGGAAAAACCCTACCATGTGCAGCTTATTTGAACGGTGAATATGGTGTTAAAAATTTATACGCAGGTGTACCTGTGGTTATAAGCAACAAAGGCGCAGAAAAAGTTGTAGAACTAAATCTTGACGAAAAAGAAAAAAAAAATTTTCAGATGTCAATTAAATCTGTAAAAGATCTTTTTTCTTTAGCTTCAAAAATAGATCCAGATTTGAAAAAATAAAAAATGAAAAAAAAAAATAGTTTTTTCTATAAAGATGAAAAACTATTTTTATTTTTACTATTTTTTTTTTCATTATTAATAAACCAATACTACGGAAATTTAGGAGTATCACCACTCGATAGCTTTTCTCATTTTGACTCTTCTTTTAGAGTATTGAATGGTGAATTGCCCTTTAGGGATTTCTGGATTATATCTGGTCCAATAGTTGATTATATTCAGTCATTTTTCTTTTTTATTTTTGGTGTTAATTGGCAGTCTTATGTTTTGCATGCTTCATTAATCAATGCTTTATTAACCATTGTTACTTATTTTCTTTTAAGAAGTTTTGATTTAAAAATCGGTTATTGTTTTTTTTATTCCTTCTTATTCTCTATACTTGCATATCCTTCGAGCGGAACGCCTTTTGTTGATCATCATGCAGCTTTTTTTTCTTTATTAGGAGTATATTTTTCCATCCTGGCAATCAAAAGCGAAAATAAATTTCTTTGGTACTTGTTTCCAATTTTTTTTGGTTTTGCTTTTTTATCTAAAGTTGTTCCATCCTCTTACGTAATAATTTTGGAAGCAGTTATTTTATTAACTTATACTATAATTAATAAAAAGATTAAACTTTTAAAATGTTCAATAGTTAGTTCGTTTTTTTTTATTCTATTCATTATTTTAATTTTAAAAATTCAAGATATTAAAATTTTATCCTTTTTAACCCAGTATATTTTTCATCCTTTAACTGTTGGGTCAGACAGAGTTGAAACACTCAACTTTACATTTGCTGGGATTATTTCTCATTTTAAATTTATATATTTAGCTTTAACACCTTTCTTTTATATAAAATTGAAAAATATAATTAAAAAGGATAATTTTCTTAAAAAAAAAGAAATTTATTTTTTTTCAATAATACTTTGTTTAGTTTTTTCGTTAATAACCCATCAGATTTTGACTCAAAATCAGACATTTATATTTTTTTTAATACCTATATTAGGTGGATTTTCACATATAAGTTTGAACGAAGAGAAAGTAAAAAATAATTACCTTAAAATTTTAATAATTGTTATATGTATTTATTCAACTACAAAATATCATTTTAGATTTAATGAGAACAGGAAATTTCACGACATTAATCATCTAGATTTTAATTTATCTCTTAATGCTTCAAATATAGACAAGAAATTCAAAGGTTTAAAATGGATTTCTCCTGAGTTTCCAAAAGATCCAGATAAAGAAATTATTCTTTTAAAGAAGATCAAAAAAGTCTTAAATAATGACAAAAGAAACAAAATGTTGATAACACACTACTCATTTTTTTCCGCTATATTAGATGAAAAACTTCACTCTCCTGTAAGATGGTACTTAAAAAGTGGTCAGGTTAGCCCCAAATTTGGTTCAAAATATTTCAAAGATTATAGGGAGTTTATAATTGATAGAATTAAAAAAAATAAAATAGAAGTGATTTATATAATAAAACCCCTAGATATTGGTTCTTTAGAGGGCGTATTTGATAAAAAATGCTTACAAAAATCAGGTTTAGATGAAAATATAAAAATTCATTTAATAGTAAAATGTAATGATCTAAAATAAGAGAATGATTACTAAAAAGGCCAACCTACTTCATACTGTTAACAATATTTATTTTTCTAAAAAAGAACCTGTTAGCATAGTACATTTTTTAACAAATAGATGTAATGCTAGATGCTCTTTCTGTTTTATAGATTTTGATAACCCTAATACTTTCAAAGGTGAGCTTACATTAAATGAAATTGATAAATTAACTAAAAATTTAGGAAAATCATTATTGAATGTAAATTTAACGGGAGGTGAACCTTTCGCTAGAAAAGATATCACAGAAGTTGCCAAACTCTACATGAAGAATACAACTATACAGTCTATCTATGTTACAACTAATGCAAGTTTACCAGACAGAGTAGAAAACTTTGCAAAAACTATAACAGATCTAGACAAGAGAATTGAGCTAACATTTCAGATCTCAATCGATGATTTACCCGAAGAACATGACAGGGTTAGAAAAATTAAAAATCTTTTTTCAAGCTGTATCGATACTTATCAGCGTTTATTGAAAATGGATGATAGAATTAATCCAGTCGTAAGCATTACCGTCACTCATGAAAACTGCGACAGTATAGAAAATATTTATGATTACCTAACTAAAAAATGCAACATCAAATCTCTTAAATGCACCATAGTTAGAGATGAAGGAGTTTATAAAACTCCACAAGATAAGAGAGAAAAAATTTTCAAAGCATATTCTTGGTTAACAGAAAAAATTAAAAATATGACAAATGAAAAGAAACTTAATAGCTACAATTCAAACTCTTTACAAGGAAGACTCCACAGAACCAAGGATGAAATTTCATGGGACATGGTAAAAAAATGTATCTAGACCCTAAATATATAAGTCCTTGTCATGCCGGGAGTTTGTTTGGAATAATAACTGCATCTGGACTAGTCTACCCTTGCGAAATATTGGAAGATAAACTTTTGGGAGACCTAAGAAAAAATGATATGGATTTTATGAAAATTTGGAAAAATATAAAGACAACCGAAACAAAAAAAGAAATATTAAAAAACAATTGTAATTGTACTTACGAATGTGCACTAACTTACAATATATTAGGAAACTGGAGATATCAGCCAAAATTAATAGGAAAATCTTTTTTAAACTTTTAAATGATAAGTACTAGAGATTTTACAATTATTATTCCTTGCATAAAGTATGAAGATGTAAAAGAAACCTTAAAAAAAATAAGAAATTTATATAAAAAAGTTAGAATAATTGTTTGTTTGAACAGTATAAGAAAAAAAAATATCAAACAGAAAAATATAAAGTTTATTGTCACAAAAACTTCTTCCATAGCAGAAAAAAGAAATATTTCAGTTAATCAATGTAAATCTAAGTATATCATTTTTTTAGATTCGGATGCTTATCCTAATAAAAATTGGATTGAGTCTACCTTTAAATTTTTTAAAAAGAAAAAAAATTGTATTATTGCTGGACCACATGTAGATCCTCCTAATCAGAATGAAAACCAAGAAATTATAGGTTTAATAAAAAAAAGTTTTCTAATAACTATGAAGCCAGAGTTTCAAAAGGATAATAATAAAAAGGCTCAGTATATTAGTTTCATACCAAGTGCTAATTGGTTTCTTGAAAGAAAGTTTTTTAATTCGTTAGGTCAGATGGATCCTAAATTATTAAGAAATGAGGACTGGGATTTTGTTTATAGGATGAAAAAAAAGAATTATAAGCTCTTTTATTCACCTAAAACATTAGTTTTTCATGGAAACAGCACAATTAAACACTTTATCAAGAAAAGATATATCTACGGATATCATATGTGGCCAATTTTAAAACAAATGAATGTAGAAAATTATTATTTTTTTTTACCACTATTATTTGCACTTTTTTTATTATCTTTTCCTTTGGGATTTGTGTTTAAAATTTATTCCACACTGTATTCTGCTGTTTTATTATTATACTTTACGGTGGTTTTTTTCGAAACCCTAAGACTTTGCAGAAAATTTAAAAATTTTTTTAAAATGCTATATGTGCTTATTTCCGCAAATATTTCACCTGGATTTGGAATTTTATTTGGTTTTTTCAATTTTTTTAGTAACGGGAAAAATAATAAATAATTATGAATATTCATGAATATCAAGCAAAAAAAATTTTAAAGGAGTTTGGAGCTCCAGTTACTAATGGTGTAGTAATATTTAAGCCGGAAGAATTAAGAACAAAAATTAAAAATTTAAATTCTAGTCAATTAGTTTTAAAGGCACAAATTCATGCAGGTGGCAGAGGAAAAGCAGGCGGCGTAAAGTTAGTTAGCAAGACAGACTGCGAAACCGAAGCAAAAAAAATGTTTGGAAAAATTCTGGTGACACATCAAACTGGACCAGAGGGAAAGGAAGTCAAAAAAATTTATATTCAAGAGGCCTATGATATAGAAAAAGAATTATATCTATCTTGTTTAGTAGACAGAGAAAGTTCAAAAATTGTTTTTATAAGCAGTACCGAAGGAGGAGTAGATATTGAAGCTGTGGCAAAAGAAAATCCTGAAAAAATTCTAACTAATAAAATTGATTTAAAAAAATCCCTCGAAGCAGGTGATGTAGAAAAAGTTATTAAAATTTTTTCATTAGATGTAGATCAAAAAAAAGATGCAAAAAACTTGTTAGAAGCTTTGTACAATATTTTAATTCAAAAGGATGCCTCATTAATTGAAATAAATCCTTTAGTAATTACAAAACAAAAAAAACTTATTTGTTTAGATGCAAAAATAAATTTTGATGATAATGCAATGTATAGACAACCTGAAATTTTAAAATTAAGAGACCTAAATGAAGAGGAGCCAGCCGAGATCGAAGCAAGTAAGTTTGGGCTGTCGTACATAAAGCTCAATGGTTCAATTGGTTGTATGGTTAATGGTGCTGGACTAGCAATGGCAACCATGGATATAATTAAGTTACATGGTCAAGAACCTGCAAATTTTCTTGATGTCGGAGGAGGAGCTTCAAAAGAACAGGTAGCAGCAGCCTTTAAATTAATATTATCCGATAAAAAAGTAAAAGGAATTTTAATAAATATTTTTGGAGGCATAATGCGTTGTGATGTACTTGCCCAAGGAGTTATAGAAGCAGCTAAAGAAATTAATATAAAAGTTCCTTTGGTTGTAAGACTTGCCGGTACGAATTTCGAAAAAGGTAAAGAAATTTTAGATAAATCAGGATTGAAAATTTTGTCAGCGTCTGATCTAAACGATGCTGCAAAAAAAATTGTAACCGCAATAAAATAAAATGTCTGTTTTGGTAGATAAAAATACTAAAGTTATATGTCAAGGGTTTACTGGAACCCATGGAACTTTTCACTCTGAGCAAGCAATAAAATATGGAACTCAGTTAGTAGGAGGGGTTACACCAAAAAAAGGCGGACAAAAACATCTTGGTCTTCCTGTCTTTAATACTGTTATTGAAGCAAAAGAAAAAACTGGGGCAAATGCTACAATGATTTATGTACCTCCAAAATTTGCTGCTGGAGCAATATTGGAAGCAATCAGAGCAAATTTAGATTTAGTAGTTTGTATAACGGAAGGAATTCCAGTTTTTGACATGATGAAAGTTAAAGAAGCTCTTTCAAAAAGTAAAAGCAGACTAATTGGACCTAACTGTCCAGGAATAATAACTCCCGAGGAATGCAAGATTGGAATAATGCCTGGCAACATTCATAAAAAAGGATCTGTAGGAATTGTGTCGAGATCAGGAACACTTACCTACGAGGCAGTCGCTCAAACATCTAAAAATGGTCTGGGACAATCTACCTGCATTGGCATTGGAGGAGACCCAATCAACGGAACAAATTTTATTGATTGCTTAGAGCTTTTTCTAAAAGATGACGATACTCACTCTATAGTTATGATAGGCGAGATTGGTGGTTCATCAGAAGAAGAAGCAGCAGAATTTTTAAAAAAATCTAAAGTAAAAAAACCTACAGTAGGCTTTGTTGCTGGTTTAACGGCCCCTCCAGGTAGAAGAATGGGGCATGCTGGTGCAATTATATCAGGAGGTAAAGGCGGGGCAGAAGGCAAGATAGAAGTTATGAAATCTGCAGGAATTACAATGTCAAAATCCCCAGCCGATATTGGAAAAACACTTTATGCAAAACTTAAAAGTTAAATATGCAAAACTTAAAATTTGAATATTCAATTTTTATGTTAATATAGTATCAAAAAATAATGTCTTCTAACAAAAACAACAACATTTTCGAAAAAACTTCTTTTTTAGGAAATAATAGCTCCGAATTTGTAGAGACACTGTATGCAGACTATTTGAGCAATCCTGACAAACTTCCCAAAGAATGGAAAATTTTTTTTGAGGGATTAAATGAAAAAAGAGAAAAAATTATAAAAAATGCAAATGGGCCTAGTTGGTCTCGTAAAAGAAAAATTAAAAACATCACAGTAGATAGCTACAAATACCTAGAAAAGAAAAATGGAGATTTACAGGTCTCCGTAAGCGAAGGCAATATTCTAGAGGCAGCAAAAGATTCTGTAAGAGCAAATATGCTTGTTAGAGCTTATAGGATAAGAGGGCATCTAATTTCAAACTTAGATCCTTTAGGACTTTTAAAACGTGAACAACACTCTGAACTAAAACCAGAAACTTATGGATTTTCAGACAAGGATCTAAATAAAAAAATATTTTTAGATGGAACTCTTGGAATCCAAACAGCCTCCCTAAAAGAAATCTTGTTAGCTACAAACAAAACATATTGTCAAAATATTGGTTTTGAATTTATGCACATGTCTGATCCTGAAGAAAGAAAATGGATTAGACAAAGAATTGAAGGAAAAGAAAAAGCAATTAAATTTACAGAAAATGGAAAGAAGGCAATACTTAACAAATTAATCGAAGCCGAGGGATTTGAAAAATTCCTACATGTAAAATTTGTAGGTACAAAAAGATTTGGTTTAGACGGAGGAGAATCACTTATTCCTGCTTTAGAACAAATAATTAAAAGAGGAGGAAACTTAGGAGTCAAAGAAGTAAAAATCGGAATGCCACACAGAGGAAGACTGAATGTTCTGGCAAATATGATGCAGAAACCATTTAAAGCTATTTTTAAAGAATTTTTTGGCCAAAGAATAACCTCAAAGAAAGATTTTGAAGGAGATGTAAAATATCACTTAGGGGCTTCAGCTAACAGAGAGTTTGATGGAAACTTGGTCCATATAAGCTTAACAGACAACCCTTCTCATCTGGAAGCTGTAAATCCAGTCGTGCTTGGACAAGTGAGAGCAAAACAATTTTTCCACAAAGACAAAGAAAGAAAAAAAGTTGTACCAGTTTTAATTCATGGAGATGCAGCATTTGCTGGACAAGGTGTCGTAGCAGAGTGTTTTGCGATGTCAGGACTCCCAGGACATAATACTGGAGGAACAATTCATATTATAGTTAATAACCAAATAGGTTTCACCACAGCACCAAGATTTGCAAGATCTTCCCCTTACCCATCTGATTTAGCTAAAATGGTTCAGGCTCCAATTTTTCATGTGAATGGAGATGATCCAGAAGCAGTTGTTCATTGTGCAAAAATTGCTACTGAGTTCAGACAAAAATTTAATAGAGATGTGGTAATTGATATGGTCTGTTATCGAAGGTTTGGTCACAACGAAGGTGACGAACCATCTTTTACTCAACCTTTAATGTATAAAAAAATTAGAAGCCACCCAACAACCTTGGAAATATATGGAAAAAAATTAGTAGAGGAAGGTTTAGCTTCCTCAGAAGAAATTGAAAATAGTAAAAAGAAATTTAAGGATTTTTTAAACAAAGAACTTGTTGGAGCCAAGGACTACAAAGCTAAAATGAAATGGTTTGATGGCGTGTGGTCTAGATTTAAACCAGAGATAGGTCAAGACAGAAGAGGAGTTACTGGTGTAGACAAAAAAGAATTAATATTAATTGGAAAAAAAATTACTGAAATACCAAAAAACTTCAAAATGCATAAAACTTTGATCAAGTTATTTGAGGTTAAGAAAAAAATATTTACAGGAGACCAGCCAGTTGATTGGTCAACAGCAGAGTCACTGGCTTTTGCAACTCTTGTAAACGAAGGATTTTCCGTTAGACTTTCAGGCCAAGATTCTGGTAGAGGAACTTTTAGTCAGAGACATTCTGTATTAAGAAACCAAGACAATCATGACAGATATGTTCCGCTAAATCATATATCAAAAAAACAAAAAAGATTTGAAATCATAGATAGTCTTCTTTCTGAACTGGGAGTTTTAGGTTTTGAATTTGGTTATTCTTTATCAGAACCAGAAACATTAGTTTTATGGGAGGCACAATTTGGTGATTTTTCAAATGGAGCGCAGGTTGTTATCGATCAATTTATTGCATCAGGAGAGTCAAAATGGTCTAGAGCAAGCGGTTTAGTGATGTTGCTTCCTCATGGATACGAAGGTCAAGGACCTGAGCATTCATCAGCAAGACTTGAAAGGTTTTTACAGTTATGTGCACAAGACAATTTACAAGTTGTAAATTGTACAACCCCAGCAAATTATTTTCATGTTTTAAGAAGACAGATGCATAGAGATTTTAGAAAACCATTAATAGTGATGACTCCTAAATCACTCCTAAGAAACAAAATGTGTGTATCAAATCTTGATGATTTTACAAAAAAAAATAGTTTTCATAGAATTTTAGAGGACCACGCCTATTTAAATGGAACCAAACTAATCAAACTAAAAAAAGACAAAGAAATAAAAAAAGTAGTTATATGTTCAGGAAAAATTTATTTTGATTTAATCGAGGCGAGAGAAAAGGCTAAAGATGACAGAATAGTCTTTATAAGAATAGAACAACTTTATCCATTTCCAGTAAAGCATCTAGGCAGAGAACTAAAAAGATATAAGAATGCCGAGATTTTTTGGTGCCAAGAAGAACCAATGAATATGGGTGGCTGGAATACAGCTAGGCATTATATCGATAGAACTTTAGAAATCATTCGAGTAAGAGGCGAAAAGGTTAAATATATAGGAAGAAACGCTGCGGCATCACCAGCTACCGGAAATCACAACAAACATCTTGCAGAACAAAAGGAAATATTAGAAAAGGTATTTAGTAGAAAAAATTAAATGTCTGAAAAAATTGTAGTTCCTACCTTAGGAGAGTCCGTTACAGAAGCAACAGTATCTAAATGGTTAAAGTCTGTAGGTGATAATGTTGATTCGGATGAACCACTAGTAGAATTAGAAACTGACAAAGTTAATGTTGAGGTTCCTTCACCATTAAGTGGTGTTTTAGAAAAAATTAATGTTAAAGAAGGACAAACGGTTGAAGTGGGTGGGCTTTTAGGAAGTGTGAACGCTAATTCCGAAGAGCTTTCTGAGAAACCGAAAGAGCAAATCAAAAAATATACACCCCCTCCAAAAAAAGAAGTTCCTTTATTTGAGAAGCCAATTGAGGAAAAAAAGAAAACATTATTAAATAATGGTGCTAAACCATTAATATTAGAGGATTCAAAAGAGGAACAGCCTTTAGTTTTAGATGAAGAATATACCCAAACTAATTTGGAAAAACCTAAAATAGAAAAACATGCCTCACCGTCCGCAAGAAAACTCGCTAAGGAACAAAAAATTAATCTTAGCAGTATAGAGGGAACAGGAATACGTGGAACAGTTTTAAAAGAGGATTTGATTAATCTTATGGGATCAAAACCTTCTCCCAATAAAAGAATAGAAACACACGGCGAAGAAGAAAGAGTAAAAATGACGAGGTTAAGACTTACAATAGCCAAAAGACTTAAAGAAGCTCAAAATAATGCCGCAATGTTAACCACGTTTAACGAAGTTGATATGTCCGAAATCATGCAAATGAGAAAAACTCATCAATCAGAGTTTCAAAAAAAATACGGAGTAAAACTAGGCTTTATGTCTTTTTTTGTGAAATCATGTATTTCAGCTCTCAAAAATTATCCTGCAGTAAATGCGGAAATTCAAAATGAAGAAATAATTTATAAAAATTACTACAATATTAGTTTTGCAGTTGGCACAGACAGAGGACTAGTGGTTCCAGTTCTTAGAAATTCTGATCGAATGTCATTTGCAGATATTGAAAAAAATATATCTTCCTTAGGTGATAAGGCCAGAAATGGCAAAATAACTATTGAAGATTTACAAGGTGGAACTTTTACTATTACAAATGGTGGAATATATGGATCGATGTTATCAACCCCAATTTTAAATCCTCCGCAGTCAGGAGTTCTAGGAATGCACAACATAATTGAAAGGGCAGTAGTTAAGGATGGCAATATTGTTATTCGTCCAACCATGTATTTGGCACTATCATATGATCACAGAATAATTGATGGTAAAGAAGCGGTTTCCTTTCTGAAAAATGTCAAAGATTTTTTAGAGGATCCCAAAAGACTATTTTTAAACATTTGAAATGAAAGAAAACTTTGATCTTTTAGTAATAGGGGGCGGCCCAGGGGGGTACGTGTGCGCAATAAGAGCTGCGCAGCTTGGTTTGAAAACAGCGTGTATTGAGTCCAGAGGTACACTAGGAGGTACCTGTTTGAACGTTGGATGTATTCCGTCAAAAAGTTTACTTAATTCTTCCGAACTTTATTATAAGGCAAAAACAAATTTTAAAAATTTAGGTATAGAAACTGGTGAAGTTAAACTGAATCTTTCAAAACTTATGATGAACAAGGGTAAGTCGGTACAAATTTTAACAAAAGGTGTAGAGTTTTTGCTTAAAAAAAATAAAGTAACGTATATCAAAGGAAAAGCAGTTTTATTTTCAAATAACAGTGTAGTAGTTTATGAAAGTGGAAAAAAAAATTCTTACAAATCAAAAAATATTGTAATAGCAACTGGCTCATCGCCAGCATCTTTGCCCGGAATAGATATTGACGAAAAGAGCATTATTTCTTCAACAGAAGCTTTGTCTTTAAAAGAAGTTCCAAGTAAACTAGTGGTTATCGGCGGTGGATATATTGGGCTTGAAATGGGTTCTGTATGGTCAAGATTAGGATCAGAGGTTACAGTTATTGAATTTTTAGATCACATCACACCCGGAATGGACAAAGAAATATCTAAGGAATTTCAGAAAATTTTAAACAAGCAGGGAATTAAATTTAAATTAGAGAACAAAGTTGTTTCAGTAAAAAAAATAGAAACTGGCGTTCAAATAGATTATGTAAACAACAAAACTGGAGCCCAAGAGAAAATGAATTGTGATAAAGTTTTAGTTTCCGTAGGTAGAAAACCTTATACTGAGGGGCTTAATTTATCTAAAATTGGTATTAAGAGAGATAAAAAAGGTAGCATCGAAGTCAATAAAAAATTTCAAACTTCTGTGCCAAATATCTATGCAATTGGAGATGTAATTAAGGGTCCAATGTTAGCTCACAAGGCCGAAGAAGAAGGAATTGCTGTAGCAGAAATACTTGCTGGCCAGGCAGGACATGTGAATTATGATGTTATACCTGGTGTTATTTATACTTCACCCGAAGTAGCAACGGTCGGAAAGACAGAAGAGCAACTAAAAGAAATGAAGATACAATATAAAGTTGGAAAATTTCCATTTTTAGCTAATTCAAGAGCAAAAGTGAATAACGATTCAGATGGATTTGTAAAAATTTTAGCAAATTCTAAAACAAATAAAATTTTAGGAGTACATATTATTGGTCCACACTGTGGGGACATGATTGCAGAAATGGCCTTAGCAATGGAGTTTGGTGCTAACGCAGAGGACATAGCTAGGACTTGTCATGCACATCCTACTCACACTGAAGCTATAAAAGAAGCTGCTTTAGCAGTTGATAAAAGACCTATTCATTTTTAAAGAATAATTAAAAAAAGAATTTAATGAAAGTTCCCGTTCTTATTCCAAGAATTTTTGATCACCCTCACACATATTTATCAGGAAAATTTGACAAACTTAGACATGGTTCAATAGTTTCTGTTCCATTCGGTAGAGAGGAAGAGATAGGTGTAATTTGGGATAAACCAGAAAAAACAAGCAGAAAATTTAAATTAAAAACCATTAAAGAAAAAAAACAAATTTCTTTTAAAGAAGATTTGGTAGAATTTGTAAATTGGTTTTCCACCTATAATTTAGTTCCAAAAGGAATGGTTTTAAAAATGTTTTTAGGAGACGAATCTTTTCTAGAAAAAAGTTCAGATAAACTTTCTCATATTCAAAAAAAAAATAGAGTTAAGTTTAATTTAAGCAAAGAGCAGAAAAAATGTCTAGAGCAAATAAATAGTTTTGGAAATAAATTTAATGTTACTTTACTACAAGGGGTTACTGGCTCAGGAAAAACAATAGTTTATTTTGAAAAAATTAGAGAAAATATAAAAAATAACAAACAAGTTTTGGTTTTACTTCCAGAAATTTTTTTAACAAGCCAATTCAACCAAAGATTTGAAGAGTATTTTGGTTTCAAGCCAGCAGTTTGGCACTCAAAAATAACAAAAAAAAAAGAAGATTGATTTGGCAAAACATTATCAATGGTAAATTAAAATTAATATTGGGAGCTAGGTCTTCATTGTTCTTACCGTTTAAAAATCTTGGTTTAATAATTGTTGACGAGGAACATGACGCTTCATACAAACAAGATGAAGGAATTAGATATAATGCAAGAGATATGGCAATCTCACGTGGATCTATAGAAAATATTCCAGTATTGCTCTCAACATCCATTCCTTCTTTAGAGACTTATAATAATGTAAAAAATAGAAAATATAATTTTACTAAATTGGAAAAAAGGTATAAAAATTTTTCACTACCAAAGGCTGAAATCGTTAATTTAAATTTAAATAAAAAAAACAAAAATATTTGGATTGATATCAAAACTCTAAATCTGGTAAAAAAATATTTAGAAAGAAACGAACAGGTGCTTTTTTTTCTAAACAGACGAGGATATGCACCCTTTATGATATGTAAAAGTTGCGGATGCAAATTGGAATGCCCAAATTGTTCTATTTTTTTAACTTTTCATAAGCACCTTAACAAAGCTATTTGCCATCATTGTGGATACAAAACACATTTAAAAAAAAAATGTGAAAAGACCAATGCAGAATGTGATTTTCAAATGTATGGACCTGGTGTTGAAAAAATTTTTTGGGAATTAAAGCAAATTTTTCCTGAAAAAAAAAATAAAAATATTATCAAGTGATTTTCTTTCAAAGAAAAAAGAAACTGAAAATTTACTTGAAGATATAGAAAAAAATAAAGTTAATATTTTGGTAGGTACGCAATTAATCTCTAAAGGTTTTAATTTTCCAAATTTAAATTGTATTGTGGTTGTAGATGCCGACTTCTCTGGCATGGGATTTGATCTAAGGTCAACAGAAAAAAACATTCAACTCTACAATCAACTCAGTGGTAGGGCGGGAAGATTTAGCAAAGACTCACTTATTATTTATCAGACTTTTGATCCATCAGGTAAAACTTTAAAAAATATACTTGAAAATAATCAAGAAAAATTCTTAGAGGAAGAACTCCACTTAAGAAAAGAAAAACAACTTCCTCCGTTTACAAGGCTAATCGCGATTATTGTTTCATCAAAAAATGAAAAAGATAGTTTTTTGGAAGCACAGAAGATTAAAAAAAGTCTATTAGAGCTAAGCAATATTGAAATTATGGGTCCGGTAAGCTCTCCAATATTCAAATTAAAGAATAAATATAGAACTAGATTATTACTTAGATTCAATAGCAATCTGCTTATTCAAAAATTAGTCAATAAAATACTTAAAAAAATAAATATTTCGAAAAAAATAAAACTTACAGTTGATGTTGACCCTTTAAATTTTAGTTAATCTGCGCACCAATCACTCTTGAACAGAGCATTTTCCTATGATACGAAATCTCCTAAATTCTTTTAATCAAATCGACACAGGGAATAAACATTGAGTAAAAATATAACTTTTTCATCAGAAATATCTCAAAGATATGCATTGGCACTTTATGAACTGTCAAAGGAAAGTGCCAAGACTGAAGAATTTGTATTAAACGTGAAAACTTTTATCAAAGTCTTTAATTCAAATAAAGACTTCAAAAACTTTATTAAAAACCCAACATATTCTGCTGAGGACCAAAAAATAGTTTTTGAAAAGATACTCACTCTTATGAATTTTAACCAAATAGTAAAAAATTTCTTTTTTATATTAATAAAGAAAAAAAGAATATTTTTTTTAGACACAGTTGTAGAGGAATTTTTAAAATTAATAACTCAAGAAAAGGGAGAAATATCTGGAAGTTTAATTTCTTCAAAAGAAATCGATGAAAAAACTATTATGGACATTGAAAGAGAAATTTCAAAAAGTATTAAACGATCAATAAAATTAAAATCTAAAGTAGACACAAGTTTGATCGGCGGCATAGTTATTCAAATAGGAAGTTTAATGATAGATACTTCTATAAAAAATAAATTACAAAAATATAAAAAATTAATGATAGAGGCTTAAATACAATATGGATATAAACCCTTCAGAGATAACAAAAATTTTAAAAGAGCAAATTAAAAATCTTGGAGACAAAACCGAGGTTTCTGAAATTGGAAAAGTACTTTCAGTTGGTGATGGTATCGCTAGAGTGTATGGTCTTGACAATGTACAAGCCGGTGAAATGGTCGAATTTAATGATGGTTCAAAAGGAATGGCATTAAACTTAGAAAGCGACAATGTTGGAATTGTAATTTTTGGAGACGATAGGACAATCAAAGAGGGAGATACTGTTAAAAGAACAGGAGCAATAGTTGATGTTCCAGTAGGTAAGGAATTGCTCGGAAGAGTAGTTGATGCCTTAGGAAACCCAATTGACGGCAAAGAGTCACTGAAAAAAGGAATAAAAAGAAAAAGAGTTGAGGTTAAAGCCCCTGGAATTATTCCGAGAAAATCAGTTAATGAGCCAATGCAAACAGGACTAAAAGCAATTGATAGCTTAATTCCAATCGGAAGAGGCCAGCGAGAACTAATTATTGGTGACAGACAAACAGGAAAAACAGCTGTGGCCATTGATACAATTATTAATCAAAAAAAAATTAACGAATCCAATGATGAAAAAAAGAAGCTTTATTGTATTTATGTTGCAATAGGACAAAAAAGATCAACAGTTGCTCAAATTCTTAAAACGTTACAAGATGCCGGAGCAATGGACTACACAATTATTGTGTCAGCTACTGCATCTGACCCTGCACCATTACAATTCTTGGCACCTTACACTGGCTGTACCTTTGGAGAATTTTTTAGAGATAATGGGATGCACGCACTTATTATTTATGATGACTTATCTAAACAAGCAGTGGCTTATAGACAAATGTCGCTTTTATTAAGAAGACCGCCAGGTAGAGAAGCGTACCCAGGAGATGTTTTTTATTTGCACAGCAGATTACTTGAACGAGCGGCCAAACTGAACGATGATAATGGAGGGGGGTCTCTCACAGCTTTACCAATTATAGAGACACAAGCTGGTGACGTATCAGCTTATATACCAACTAACGTTATATCAATTACAGATGGTCAAATATTTTTGGGTACAGAGTTATTTAACCAAGGAATAAGACCAGCAGTTAACGTTGGCCTTTCTGTTTCAAGAGTTGGTTCTGCTGCTCAAACCAAAGCCATGAAAAAAGTTGCAGGTTCGATTAAACTTGAATTGGCACAATATCGTGAAATGGCAGCATTCGCACAATTTGGTTCAGACTTAGATGCTTCAACTCAAAAACTTTTAAATAGAGGTTCTAAACTTACGGAGCTTTTAAAGCAAGATCAGTACAGTCCTATGACTGTAGCAGAGCAAGTTATTACAATATATGCTGGAGTAAAAGGTTATTTAGACAGTATTGATATAAATGAAATTCGTTCTTTCGAAAAAGGTCTATTAGAATTGGTTAAAAATGAAAAACCAGAATTATTGGAGTCAATCCAGAAAAGCGGAAAAATAGAGGAAGACACAGATAAGATTTTGTCAGAAGTTATTACCAATTACAAAAAAACAAATTTTGAAAAAAAATAATGCCAAGTCTTGATGATTTAAGAAAAAGAATTTCTAGTGTAAAGTCTACACAAAAGATTACGAAGGCCATGAAGATGGTGGCCGCAGCAAAGCTTCGAAAGGCACAAGAAATGGCTGAGAAAGGCAGACCTTATAGTGATAAAATGGATGTGATCATACAAAATTTAAGCAAAGCAATTAACGATCCCTCAAATGCTCCAAAACTTTTAATTGGAACTGGAGAAGACAAAAGCCATTTATGTGTTGTAATGACAGCAGATAGGGGCCTGTGCGGAGGTTTTAATACAAACATAGTTAAATTAGCGAAGAAATATTTTAATAAAATTTTAAAAGAATCTAAAAACTTAAAAATTATAACAGTTGGCACAAAAGGACTTGACCAGCTTAAAAGGGAATATGGAAAATATATTATTAAAAAAATAAGCTTTAAGGATAAGAAAAATCTATCTTTTCAGGATGCGGAGTCTATTGGCAAAGAAATAGTAAAGTTATTTACAAATAAGGAATTTGATAAATGTGTGATTTTTTTTAACAAATTTAAAAATGTAATGACTCAAATACCCCAAGTCCAACAAGTTATTCCTGCAAAAAAAAATGAAGAAAATGAAGAAAAACAAGATGAACAATATTCATCATATGAATTTGAACCAGAGGAAGATGAAATTCTAGAAGATCTTCTTCCTAAAAATATTTCTACACAAATATATAAAGGCTTTTTAGAAAATTCTGCAAGCGAACAAGGCTCAAGAATGACCGCAATGGATAATGCGACAAGAAATGCAGGAGATTTAGTGGAAAAGCTAACTATTAATTATAACAGGAGCAGACAAGCTGCTATTACAAAAGAATTAATTGAAATAATATCAGGAGCAGAAAGTTTATAAATGAGCAAAAATGGAAAAATTATTCAGGTAATTGGAGCTGTAGTAGATGTACAGTTTCAGGGTGAACTGCCTGAAATACTGACTGCTTTAGAAGTCAATAATTCTGGAAATAAATTAATATTAGAAGTTGCCCAACATTTAGGTGAAAATAGCGTAAGAACTATAGCCATGGACAGTACTGAAGGTTTAAAAAGAGGGGACTCTGTTCAAAATACCGGTGCTCCAATAAGTGTACCCGTTGGACCAGAAACTCTAGGAAGAATAATAAATGTTATAGGCCAACCTATTGACCAAAAAGGAGAAGTTAAAACAAAAGAAAGGTGGCCAATACATAGGGAAGCTCCAAAGTTTACTGATCAATCAACCGAAACAGAAATTTTGGAGACAGGAATAAAAGTTATAGATCTACTGGCCCCATACTCCAAAGGAGGAAAAATAGGTTTGTTTGGTGGAGCCGGAGTAGGAAAAACAGTTATTATTATGGAGTTGATTAACAATATTGCAAAAGCCCACGGTGGGTTTTCAGTATTTGCTGGTGTAGGAGAAAGAACAAGAGAAGGTAATGACCTTTATCATGAAATGATCGAGTCAGGAGTTATTAAACCTGATGGAAAAGGTTCAAAAGCTGCACTTGTATACGGGCAAATGAACGAACCGCCAGGTGCAAGAGCTAGAGTAGGACTAACTGGATTAACAGTTGCAGAATATTTTAGAGATAAAGAAGGGCAAGACGTACTTTTTTTTGTAGATAACATTTTTAGATTTACACAAGCAGGCTCAGAAGTTTCGGCTCTGTTAGGCAGAATACCATCTGCGGTTGGATATCAACCAACTTTAGCAACAGATATGGGAAATTTACAAGAGAGAATTACTACTACAGGAAAAGGTTCAATTACGTCAGTACAGGCTATTTATGTTCCAGCTGACGATCTTACAGATCCAGCACCAGCAACATCTTTTTCTCACTTGGACGCCACAACGGTCCTTTCTAGACAAATCGCAGAGCTTGGAATTTATCCAGCAGTTGACCCACTTGATTCTACATCTAGAATTTTGGATCCTAGAATAGTTGGTGAGGAACATTATCGTGTAGCAAGACAAGTACAAAAAATTTTACAAACTTATAAATCTTTACAGGATATAATTGCCATTCTTGGAATGGATGAGTTGTCAGAAGAAGATAAATTGACAGTAGCTAGAGCAAGAAAAATCCAAAGATTTTTATCACAACCATTCTTTGTTGCCGAAGTTTTTACAGGAACTCCAGGAAAATTAGTTAATTTGGAATCAACGATCAAGGGTTTTGATTCAATATGTAAAGGAGAGTATGATCATTTGCCAGAAGCTGCATTTTATATGGTGGGCACAATAGAAGAAGTAATATCCAAGGCAGAAAAAATGGCAAAAGACGCAGCTGCATAAAAATATAATGAACGATCCTTTTAAATTAGAAATAATTTCTCCAGAAAAAACCTTTTTAACTGACAATCCAAAATCAGTAACAGTACCAGCTTTTGAAGGTGATATGACAATTTTAACAAATCATATGCCATTAATTACTTTTTTGCGTCCGGGGATTATTAAGGTTTTAGGGAATAGCGAAACTGAATTTTTTGTTGAGGAAGGTGTTGTAGAATTTTCAAATAACAGTATGACAATTTTATCATCTACAATTTTAGATGTTAAAAAACTATCCCAAGATAAAATTACTAAAATGATCGAAGACTGTAAAAATCAATTAGAGAAGGGTAGTTTAAAAGATAAGGAAAGCTACATGGTATTCCATAAAATGGATACTTTATCTAGAATTAATTTATAAACGGTCTTATTTTTAACAAGAGTCTCTCGTAAAGCTTTTTCTTAAAATCGACAATAATCTTAGGTAGATTTTCTGGTTTCACCCACTTCCAATCAATAAACTCAGGACGATCTGTTCCAAGATTAATTTCGTCATCATTTCCTTCAAATTTCATTACAAACCACTTTTGTTTTTGACCTCTGTATTTTCCTTTCCAAATCTTTCCTAAGAGGTAATGAGGAAGCTCATATTCTGTCCACTCGTCTAGTTCTTTTAAAATTTTAATATTTTTAATTCCGGTTTCCTCATCAAGTTCTCTCTTTACCGCGCTTATAAGATCTTCACCATCATTTACGCCACCTTGTGGCATTTGCCATTTATTATTATGGGGCTGATCTGTTCTTTTTCCAACAAAGATTTTATTCTCTTTATTTAAAACAATGGCGCCAACACCTACTCTTAAGGGGAGTTTTTGTTTTTCCATTAAGTAGTTAATAAATTTATAGCATAAGTTAGCTGATTATCAGATTTACTATTAATGCTAAAATCTTCTCCTTCTTCCTCTACAAAAATATCAGGTCTTACACCGATTTCTGAAATTGACTCTCCAGATGGTAAATAATATTTTGAGATTGTTAAGCGCATACCCCCACCGTCACTCAGTGGAATTATTGACTGAACTGATCCTTTGCCATAGGTTTTTTCTCCTAAAATAATAGCTCTCTTATGATCTTTGAGCGCGCCAGCAACTATCTCAGAAGCTGATGCAGAACCATTGTTAATCAAAACAATTAATGGCTTACCTTCTAACTCATCACCTTTTTTTGCAAAAAAACGACGATTTTCAATTATCCGTCTTCCTTTTGTTGAAACTATTTCTCCATCATCAAGAAAGAAATCAGTAACTTTAATAGCCTGAGTCAACAAACCACCAGGATTATTTCTTAAATCTAAAATATATCCGTGTGGTTTTTCAGTTTTTTCAAAATTTTGAATTTTTTTTATTAATTGATCGCTGCTGTTGCCATTAAACGATTTTAATCTTAAATAACCAATATTATTATCTAATATCTTTGCTTCTACAGATTTAACAACAATTATTTCTCTAGTAATTTTTTTTACCAATGCTTTTCTCTCACCCTTTCTTCTAATGGTAAGTTCTATAGATGATCCAACGGGTCCTCTCATTAGCTTTACCGCTTCCATTAGAGACTTCCCTTGGACCTGCACTTCATTAATTTTAATTATGTAATCACCAGATTTAATTCCAGCCTTTGACGCAGGGGTGTCATCAATTGGTGAAATTACTTTTACAACACCTGCTTCCATACCTATCTCAATTCCAAGACCTCCGAATTTTCCCTGAGTATCTGTTTGCATATTTTTGAAAAGGTCAGGACTCATATACGCGGAGTAAGGATCTAATGATTGCAAGACACCATTAATGGCTGAATCTATAACTTCTGATTGATCAACTTCATCAACGTACTCTTTTTTAATTTTTTCTAAAACTTCACCAAATAAATCAAGTTTTTCATAAATATCTTTTGATTCTTTTGCGTTAAGAAGTCCCGTTAATAAAATAAATATAAATAAAAAACGAAAAATTTTAATCATAAGTTTATTCTATCGTTTAAAATTGGTTCTGACCACATTTTTTCTAAATCATAAAACTTTCTTTTTTCTGGGTGAAAAATATGAATTATAATATCCATGGCGTCTATCAACTTCCATCCTTCGCTACTACGACCTTCAATTTTAAATTTTCCCACACCCTTTTTTTCTAAGGTTGATAGCAGTATTTCGGATAGTGACTGAATATGTCTTGATGAAGTTCCAGATGCCACAATCATGTAGTCAGCAATATAAGTTTTACCTTTTAGATCAATAGAGACGATTTTCTCTGCCTTATTTAGATTTAGAGTATCTACAACTAATTTTTTTAATTTAGAAATCTCCATCAAGGTTTATATTTTAAATAATTTTTTCTTATTTTTGAAGAAGAAATATTAAACATTTTTGACTTAAGTACCAGCAAATTTCTATTTTTAAGAGTCCTAAAACCTTTTGAATTTAGTGATTTTGAAACATAATTCTTTCGCGGGAAAACTGTAATTTGACACAATCTTGAGAGTTGTTTCCAATTTTTCCATCTATGTAAATTAGTTAGATTATCTGAACCCATTAAAAAAAAAAATTGAGCATTCTGTTCTTTTTTTATTAAGTAGGTAATTAAATTGATAGTTTCTGATGATTTAATTTTTGAGTCATAACTTTTAATTTTTATTTTTTTTATTTTCTTAGTGATTTTTTTTGAAAAAAGTATCCTTTCTTTTAAAGTTAGCATAGGTTTTTTTTTAAAAGGGTTTTTTTTTGTTACAGCCCATATTAAATAATTTAGTTTCAGTTTTTTTATAGAAAATTTTGAAATTTGCAAATGTCCTAAATGTGGAGGATCAAAAGTACCACCTAAAACACCTATCCTTTTTTTTTTCATTAATTAACGCCTTATACTTCCTTTGCCTTCTATTATGTATTTGTATGATGTTAACTGATCAATTCCTACTGGACCACGTGGAGGCAATTTATTTGTTGATATACCAATCTCACCACCAAAACCAAATTCACCACCATCTGCAAATTGAGTAGAGGCATTATGAACCCCAATCGCACTATTGATATTTTTAAGAAAAAATTCTGCTGTTTTTTTATTATCTGTAATAATAGAATCGGTATGCATAGTTCCATATTTTAGAATATGAGACACAGCATCTTTGACACCATTAACAGATTTGATTGATATTTTTGGCTTCAAATACTCAGTTTTCCAATCTATTTCTTTTGCTAATTTAAACTTATTTCCAAAAAAATTATTTATTTTTTTATCAACTACAACTTCACATCCTGAAAAGATCAGACTTTTTATAATTGTTGGCGCATGGGATTTAATACACTTCATGTCAATTAGTAATGTTTCAGCGGCCCCACAAATTGAAGTTCTTCTCATTTTAGCATTTAGAACAACTTTTTTTGCCATTTCTAATTTGGCGTCTTTATCAACGTACACATGACAGTTTCCTTCCAGATGCCCAATTATATTTACAGTTGAAAGATCTTTGACCTTTTTTACCAGATTTTTTCCACCTCTTGGAACAATAACATCAATATAATCTGACATTCTTGAAAGCAGGAAATCCACAACCTTTCTATTTTTTTTTTCTATAAATTGAACGCAATTTTTTTCTACACTATTTTTTGAAAGTGAACTTCTGAATAAATCAGCAAAAATTTTGTTTGAAAAAAAAGATTCTGAACCTCCTCTTAGTATAGCAACATTACCTGACTTTAGACACAAAGAGGATACATCACATGTTACATTAGGCCTGCTTTCATAGATTATTCCTATAACGCCAATAGGGATAGTAACTTTTTTTATAATAAGCTTATTTGGCCTTTTCCATTTTTGAATTACTTTTCCCAAGGGATCTTTAAATTTAACGATTTGATTTATTGAATTTCTAATGCTGTCTAATTTTTTTTCATCGATTATTAATCTATCGATCAATTCCCCTCTTTTGCAATTTTTAACATCTTTTATATTTTCTTTTATAATCTCTTTTTTATTTCTAAAAAGTTCTTTGCTAAAGGTTTGCAAGATCTTATTTCGTTTACTAATATTTATACTGTTAAGAATTTTTACAGCAGTTTTTGCTTTTGATCCTACGCTATTTAAATATTTTCCAATCATAGTTTCACCATGTCATCTCTATGAATAATTTCAGATTTACTCGAATACCCTAAAATATTTTCTATTTGATCGCTTTTAAGTCCCTTAATTTTATCAATTTCTATCGATGAAAATGAAGTAAGACCTCTTGCAATAGATTTTCCATTATCATCGACAATTAAAATATTATCTCCTTTTAAAAACTTACCATCAACTTTTGTGATACCTGCTGGCAAAAGACTTTTTCCATTATCAAGAGCTTTAGAAGCCCCATTATCAATATAAATTTTACCATTCGATCCTATCGAACTTACAATCCATTTCTTTCTAGCATCTAAGCTTGAAACTTTTGGTAAAAACCATGTACAGATATTTTTCTTTATTAGTCTGTCAAAAGGATTTACAAACTTTCCATTTGCTATAGCCATAAAGCAACCAGAATTCATACAAATCTTCGCGGCCTCCAATTTAGTTGGCATACCACCAGAACCATAAGAACTTCGTTTATTATTTACAAAAGAATAAATTTTCTCATTTATGTCTTTTACTTCTTTAATAATTTTTTTACTTTTTGAAGATTGATACAAACCATCTACATCAGAAAAATTGACCAAAACATTTGCGCTAATTATCTGAGCTACTCTAGCTGCAAGGCGGTCGTTATCACCGTATTTGATTTCAGAAGTTGCAGTTGTATCATTTTCATTAACAATTGGAATAGCTCCCAATTTGAATAAATTTTCAAAAGTTCTCTTTATGTTAATTGCTCTTCTTCTTTGCTCAGTATCATCCGGAGAGATTAAAATTTGTCCAATTCTAATTTTATTTTTTTCGAACATTTTTCTGTATATGTTTGTTAGGTGTATTTGACCGATGGAAGCAAGAGCTTGACTCATTTCAATTTTTAATTTTTTTCTTTTCACTTTTAGATAATTTTGACCTAAAGCAATGGCCCCAGATGATACAATTACAAAATCCTTTCCTTTTTCTTTGAATTTTTTAATGTCATTAACAAAACTTTTAAGCCACTTTTCTTTTAGCCTCCCCTTATTATCCACAAGATTTGAAGAACCAATTTTAATGACAATAATTTTAGCCCTATCTATATACATTTTTTTAAAATTATTTTTTTTACTTTTTCTAAATTTTCATTTGTTATCAAGGATAATATTTCACAACTTTTTTTTATTTTTTTCTTAAAATTTTTCAGATTTTCTCTAAGTTTTTCTTTTTCTATTAAATCTACCTTGTTAAATATTATTAATTCCTTCTTTTTTAAAATTCTTTTATCATATTTAGACAATTCATTTCTAACTTTCAAATAGTTTTCCAATATATTATCTTCGGATACATCAATTAAATGAATTAATGTTTTACATCTTTCAATGTGTCTTAAAAACTTATCTCCCAGGCCAACACCTTTATGAGACCCTTCTATTAAACCAGGAATGTCTGCTAAAATAATCTCTCTATTGTTAATATTCAAAACACCTAAATTTGGATTAATTGTTGTAAAAGGATAGTTCGCAATTTTAGGTTTTGCCCGTGTGCACTTTGAAAGAAAACTCGACTTACCAGCATTTGGTAAGCCTATTATTCCAACATCGGCTATTACTTTTAATTGCAACCAAACCCAAAATTCTTCACCTTTAGTTCCATCCGTTTTCCTTCTTGGAGCTCTATTAATTGAACTTTTAAACTTTGTATTTCCCAACCCTCCTTGACCGCCAGCAGCAATTACAAACTTATCTTTATTTTCTGTAAAATCGTAAATTAAAGTATTATTATCTTCCTCATATAGTTGAGTTCCAACAGGAACTTTTAAGATTAAATTTTTCCCTCCTGCCCCAGTTTTATTTTTTTTGCTTCCCGGTTTACCGTTCTCAGCTTTAAAATGTTGTCTATATCTGAAATCTATTAATGTGTTTAAATTTCTCTCGGACTCCAAAATTATTGAGCCACCACTTCCCCCATCACCACCATCTGGACCACCAAATTCAACATACTTCTCTCTTCTAAAACTAGATGCACCGGATCCACCATTTCCTGCTCTAATATAAATTTTTGCTTGATCTAAAAATTTCATTTTGAAAAGTAATTGTGTTTATTACTTAAATTTATTTTGGGACTACAGAAACAAGAGTTCTGTTTGATTTGGATTTTTTAAATTTTACTTTTCCACTAATTAAAGAAAAAATTGAATGATCTTTTCCCATACCTACGTTAATACCAGGGTGAATTCTTGTTCCTCTTTGACGAACTATTATATTTCCAGGCTTAACTAGTTGATCTCCGTATCTTTTAACTCCTAGTCTACGTCCAGCACTATCTCGTCCGTTTTTGGTTGTTCCACCTGCTTTTTTGGTTGCCATATCTTCTACTTTTTACTTTTTGTTTTGACTACCATCTTTTTTTCAGTAGTCTTTTTACTATCCTGTTTTTTTACACTTAATTTTTTATCTGATTTTTGGTCATTTGACAATTTGATTTTGTCCACTTTTGATTCAGAAATAACCTTTCCTCCCTTAGACAGAATCTTAGTTATCTGAATTTTTGAAAGCAATTGTCTGTGTCCATATTTTTTTCTTGAATTTTGTCTTCTTCTTTTTTTGAAAACCAATACTTTTTTGTCTTTGATGTTGTCTAACAACAATGCCTCGACAATCGCACCACTTATCGTTGGATTGCCAACCTCAGTCGTCTTATCATCATTCAAAAGCAAAACTTTTTTAAATTCCACTTTTTTACCTTTAGGAATATTCAGTTTTTCTACCTTAAGTATATTGTTTGCTGAAACTTTATACTGCTTGCCACCTGTTTCTATTACTGCAAAAGACATAAAATAAACTCTATTAAAATTTAAGGCAATATAACTCGGTACTTTACCAAGTCAAGTTCAATGATGTTAAAATTTATCTTTTAAATTCCTAAGTTTTCTAAAAACTTCTAATTTTGAACTGTTATTCATTTTAAGGCTATTTTTGATTTTTTTGTCATCACATCTTAAAAATATATTAGTCTCTATTTCCTCACCCAAAGTAACAGGAAGAGTAGGTAAATTTTTTTTAACTCTATTTTTAACATATTCAATTCTTTCTTTAAGTTTTGAATTATCTTTATCAATGCTTAAACAAAACTGTCCATTATTTTTTGTATATTCGTGACCACAATATATCATCGTGTTTTTTGGTAAGTTTTGAATTTTTTCCAAAGACCCCAACATTTGTTCAAATGTTCCTTCAAAAATTCTTCCGCACCCAAGTGAAAATAAAGTATCGCCTGTAAATATTATACCAGCTTTTTCAGAGTAGAAAGCAATATGACCAATAGTATGTCCGGGTATATGAATGACTCTAAAATTTGTTTCTCCTAAAGAAAATTTATCCCCTTCCTTTTTTTTGATATCTGCACCAGGAATTCTTTTTTCGTCGTATAAGGAACAAATAATTTTTGAATTATATTTTTCTTTTAAATCTATATTCCCCCCTACATGGTCATTATGATGATGAGTGTTTAAAATAAAATCTAATTTTTTATAAGTTTTGGTAATTTCTAAGTCTACCGAATTAAATTCAGATGGATCAAGAACCCCCACCAAGTTTGTTTTTTTGTCCCTAATTAAATAACTGTAATTGTCTGATAGACATTTAATAATTTTAACTTCTAACATTTAACTAAGTAAAAATATTCCAAGTTTAGAAAAAAGATTTTTTATTTCAAGGTTGCTTGCCTTAATTTCAGAAGTGTTATCCTCACTAACACCTATCACCTTGTCAATTTTAATATTTTTTTCTAAACAAAAATCAAAAAAATCTTTAATGGTGCACATATGAAGATTAGGAGTGTTATACCATGTATTTGGCAAAGTCTTTGTTACCGGCATTTTTCCAAAAAATAGTAGTTTTGTTCTAACTTTCCAGTATCCAAAATTAGGTATAGATATAATCACTGATTTTCCAATCCTTAACAAATCTTTTAAAACTTTTTCTGGATTATAAAATGCTTGAAGCGTTTGACTCAACACAACAAAATCAAAAGATTGACTTGGAAATTGATTTAGTTCTGTTTCAGCATTTCCTTCTATAACTGAAAGACCTTTGTAAATACATTTTTTAACATTTTCTTCTTCAAGTTCTAAACCGCGTGCTTCTATATTTTTTTCTTTAATTAAAACGTTCATTAAAGATCCATCTCCACAACCAACGTCTAAGACTCTAACGTTTTTAGGTAATAGATCTGCAATTACTTTAAATTCTTTTTTCATTTTTAAATTTTGTATGCATTGAGTCAATAAATCCTCTAACAGTTTTTAAGAACTCTGGCTCATTTACTAAAAAAGAGTCGTGACCTTTGTCCGTCTTGATTTCTGCAAAAGAAACATCTGCTCCTGCTGCATTAAGAGCAATAACTGTATCTTTATTTTCCCTAGTTGTATAAAGCCAATCTGAAGAAAAAGAGATAACTAAAAATTTTGTTTTCTGATTTTTAAAAGCCTCAACAAGTCCACCTTTAAACTGTCTGGATAAATCAAAGTAATCCATCGCTCTTGTTATATACAAAATTGAATTTGCATCAAATCTTTCAACAAATGTATAACCTTGATGTCTTAAATAGCTTTCGACTTGAAAATCGGCATCAAAACTGAATTCATAGTCAGCTTTTTCTTGAAGTTTTCTGCCAAACTTTTCTTGCATTCCATTTTCAGATAAGTAACTGATGTGGCCAACCATTCTTGCAACAGCTAAACCATTTTTGGGCTGAGTATTTTTTTTTAAATATTTTCCTTTATCCCATACAGGATCTGCCATAATAGCTTGTCTAGCTAATTCATTAAGAGCAATATTTTGTGCGCTATGGCTTGTGCTACAAGCAATTGGGATTGAAGAAAAAGTTCTATTTGGAAATGTTGCACAGAATTGGAGTGCCTGCATTCCTCCCATAGATCCTCCTGTGGCACAAAGAAGCTTTTCTATTCCTAAATGATCTAAAAGAGTTTCTTGGGCTTTGACCATATCTCTAATTGTAATAACTGGAAAATTTAATCCATAAGGTTCATTTGTTTTTTTGTCTGTTTCTTTGGGACCCCACGAACCCATGCATCCCCCAATAACATTTGCACAAATTACAAAATATTTGTCCGTGTCTATAGCCTTGCCTGGGCCTACAGCCGTTATCCACCAACCTTCTTTTTTTGTTAGCGGATTTACACCAGCAACAAATTGATCACCTGTTAGGGCATGAAAAACCAAGATAGCATTATCTTTAAGCTTATTTAATTTCCCATAAGTTTCATATGCTAAAGGAAAATCCTTAACAGTTTGCTTACAGTCCAGCAAAAGAGGTTTTGATATGTTTAATTTTTTAATATTTTCTAATTTTTCACTCATATATAAAAAAAGCCCAGCTAGACTGGGCAAAAAATCCCTGTTTAGCTGCATTTACTTAGCGCTCGCAATTCGGTTAAATCAGCGCTAGGCGAATGTATACTAAATCGCCACAAACATGTCAATTTATTCAAATAAATTCATTTCCATTATACAAATGGAGTCTCTTTTAATATAAGACATCTGAAATATTATGAAATTACCTAAACCCAGAAAAATTATAGCAGAAAAATATGTTGCTGGATTAAGTTTATTTAAAAGCATAAGAAGTCCAATAAAATTATCTGCTAATGAATCTGCATTAGGACCAAGTCCTAAGGCTGTAAAAGCTTACAATTCTATCGGAAAAGGATTTGTAAGATACCCAGATTCGGATGGGACTTTTTTTAGAAAAATCTTAGCTAAAAAATTTCACTTAGAAAGAAACAGAATTATTCTTGGTTCAGGGTCTGACCAAATATTCGAATTAGCTTGCAAGCTTTTTTTAAACAAAGGAGACGAGGTTGTTGTTTCGCAATATAGTTTTATAATCTACAGAATTTACAGCAGAATGTTTGGAGCAAAAGTAAGGTATGCTAAAGAAGAAAATTTTAAACCATCTGTTCAATCAATATTAGATTGTGTCAATAGAAAAACAAAAATTGTTTTTTTAGCCAATCCAAACAATCCAACCGGAACGTATTTGGATAAATACGAAATGCTTAAATTAAGGAAAAAGTTAAGGAGCGATATTTTATTAGTTGTTGATGATGCATACTGTGAATTTATTAATGACTCTGGTTTTGCTTCAGGAATTCAATTATTTTCCAAATCAAAAAATGTTTTGGTAACAAGAACTTTTTCAAAAATATATGGATTAGCAGGATTAAGGATAGGCTGGGGTTATAGTTCAAAAGCTATCATTGAAAAGATGTACGAAATTAAACCTCCATTTAATGTTAGCAGACCGGCTTTGTTTGCCGCAACACAAGCAGTACAGGATACAAATTGGCTTCAGAAAGCTATAAAGCATAATAATTTTTGGTCTGAAAAAATATTTGATCTGATAGATGAAATCGGCGTTGCTACGAACAAGACAAATGTAAATTTTTTTCTATTAAATTTTGATTTTGTTGATAAATCGTCATCTCAAGTGTTTAACAGGTTAGCTAACTCAGGAATTTTAGTAAGACAAATGAATGTTTATGGGATTAAAAATTCACTGAGAGTGACAATAGGAAACAACTATGAAAATAAAAAATTTATTTCAACGCTAAGGAAGATCTTTAATGTTTGAACAAGTATCAATTATTGGTTGTGGTTTAATAGGCTCTTCAATCTTTAAGGCTTTAAAGAAAAAAGGATCAGTTAAAAAAGTAATAACTTTTGATAACGACCAATCTGTTAATGAAATTATAAAAAAAGAAAATCTTTCAGACAAAATAGTTTCAAGTTCGGAAGAAGCAGTTGGTAATGCCGATCTAGTTTTGATTTCAACTCCCCTAAGTAGTTTTGAGTCAGCCGTCGATTCAATAAAAAAATATCTTAAATCCGGCTCAATTTTAACAGATACAAATTCAGTAAAAAAAGGAGCAGATGCAATCATTAAAAAAATGAATTTACAAAATATCTCTTGGATTCCCAGTCATCCTGTTGCAGGCACTGAAAAAAGTGGACCAAGAGCAGGTTCGCCAGATTTATTTAAAGATAGATGGACGATAATAACCCCAGATTCTAAAATAAACGACTCAGACGTTAAGAAACTTTCTTTTTTTTGGGAATCAATAGGAAGTAAAGTGAAAATAATGTCTGCAGAAAATCATGATAAAATATTGTCTCTGACTAGCCATCTTCCACATGTAATCGCATACAATATTGTTAAAACAGCCATGGGTGATGATGAAAAAATGAAGAATGATATTATCAGATACAGTGCGGGGGGGTTAAGAGACTTTACAAGGATAGCAGCATCGAGCCCAATAATGTGGAAAGATATATTTATTGATAATAGTGATTTAATTATTGATGGAATCAACAAGTTTAGTAAAAGCTTAGATGAATTCAAGAAAGCAATTACAGAAAAAGATAGTAAGAAACTTTTAGAAATTTTCGAAAAATCTAAAGAATTCAGAGAAGCGATTATCAAAGCAGGCCAAGATACAGACAAACCAGGATTTGGTAGAAAATAATTAATCTATAGAGTCAATTTCCGCATAAATTTCTGCTTGGAGTTTTTCTATAAACTTTTCTTTACTCATACCTGGCTCAATTGGATCAAGGAAAGATATAGTAATTTTTCCAGGGTATTTGTTAAAACTATTTTTTGGCCAAACTTTACCTGTATTAAGCGCAACTGGTATACAAGGTAATTTTATTGCTTCATATATTCTTCCAACCCCTTTTTTAAATGTAGGACGTTCTTTATAAGGAACCCTTGTACCTTGTGGAAATATCAGTAAAGGCCTTCTACTATTAGCAGTTCTTTCTAAAATTTTATCAAAAAAACTTAAATTTTCTTTAGTTGCAGTTTCTCTTACTATATCAATTGCTCCAATTTTTTTTAGGCACCAGCCAAAAAAAGGAATTTTCATTAATTCTTTTTTCAAAATAAAAATTGGACCAGGAATAACAGTTTGTAAGGCAAATGTTTCAAACATCGACTGATGAGCGGATGCAACAAAATATTTTTGATATTTTTTGAGATTTTGGATTCCCTTAAATTCTATTTTAGTATTTAGAAAAATTTTTAATGTAAAAAGCACATAATTTGAAAGAATCTTTCCAGCACAAACCATGTACTTATCCTTCATAATCAAAAAAGGTAATGACAAAATACAAGCAGATGCTATTCCTGCATATAAAAAAACATTAAAAAAGAATGATCTTAAAAATATCATTTATCAAATGATCTCAGAAATTTTTTGTCTTTTCCTAATAGTTTTAACTTTTCCATTTTTAACAATTATTTCAGAAGCCAATGGTTTCGTATTGTAATTAGACGAAAGTGTTGAACCATAAGCCCCAACATTTGAAATAGCTACAAAATCACCTTCAGCAATTGATGAAAAGTTTTTATACTTTAAAAAAGTATCAGTACTTTCACATATAGGACCTACAAATTCAACCGGCCCACCAATTCGTTTTTTTAATTTTGAAACAGGAATAATCTCATGTTTTGCATTATATAAAGCTGGTCTCATAAAATCATTCATACCCGCATCTAAAATGATGAAGTATTTCTTTCCATTTTTTTTTATAAAAACAACTCTTGAAATTATTGAACCAGCATTACCGATAATAAATCTTCCTGGTTCAAAAATTATTTTACAATTAATTTTTTTTTGAAATTTTTTAACTAACTTAGAATAATTTCTTATATCAATTTTCTTACCTTTGTTATTATATTGTATTCCAAATCCACCACCTAAATCTACAAATTCAAAATTAATTTTGCTTAATTTAATAATTTTGTACAATACATCTAAAGTTTTTTTATATGGAGCTATAGATGTAATTTGACTTCCAATATGCACACTAATTGCCTTAATTTTTATATTTCTATATTTTTTAGAATCTTTACAAAATCTTAAAAAATTTGAACTAGGTAATCCAAATTTACTATCTAATCTTCCGGTTGAAATTTTAGAATGAGTATTTGCATCAATACCAGGATTAATTCTAATCCCGATAGGAGTGACTCGATTCAACTTTTTTGACAAATTATTAATTAATTTTGCTTCACTCTCAGATTCAATATTAATTAATAAAACTCTCTTTTTTATTGCAAGTTTAAGCTCACTTTCAGTTTTACCAACACCAGAAAAAACAATTTTATTTGGTTTAATTTTAGCTGTAAGAGCTTTAATTAGTTCACCTTCAGACACTACGTCCGCCCCAGATCCCAATTTGCCCAGCTCTGATATAAGATTTATATTTGAATTTGATTTAACAGAAAAACAAATTAATGGGCTAACAGTTTTAAAATAATTAGAAAAATTTTCAAAATTACTTCTTATTTTTTTATAAGAATAAGCATAAAAAGGAGTAATATTATTTTTAGCAATACTTTTTATAGAAGTATTGTCTATAAATAGGTTCTGGCCTTTATAAATTAAGCTCATAATTTTATTAATTTAAAATAATATTTTTAGTATGATTTTGGGATTTATATACTGGTGCAGATTTTTTTCCGCAGCTAGATACAAATATAAAAACTAAAAAAATAAATAATATTTTTCTCATTTTAATTCACTTCTGTATTTTATTATCATTTTTTTAATATTTTTAGTTGCTGTACCACCAAATGAAGTTTTTGAATTCATTGAATTCACTACACCAAATATTTTCGGCACATTAATTTCAACTTTTTTTACAAATTTATTAATTTCACTTTTAGAAAGTTGATCCAATCTTATTTTTTTTCTTTCTGCATAATTAACTAATTTTGCAGAAATAGAATACCCTTCTCTAAAAGGCAGCTTTTTTTCCTTTGTAAGAAAATCTGCAAAATCAGTTGCAGTTGTATATCCTTTTAGCGCCATGTTCTTCATATTATTTTTTTTAGTATTCAAATTTTCTATCAATTCTGTAGACATTAACAAGCTATCCTTTAGTGTATCGTAACTATCAAAAACTAATTCTTTATCGTCCTGTAAATCTTTATAGTAAGATATCGGTAGCCCCTTCATTATTGTTAGCATTGAATTTAAATTTCCATAGTTAATTGCCGTTCTGCCTCTTATTAATTCTGCGGGATCAGGATTTTTTTTTTGCGGCATTATTGATGAACCAGTTAAGACTTTATCTGAAAACTCAACAAAACCAAAAGCTTCTGAATTAAAAATTATAAAATCTTCTGCCAATCTAGATAAATGCATTGCACAAGTTGCAGCTGCTGATAAGAAATCTATAGCAAAATCTCTGTCTGATACTGAGTCGATCGAATTATTTGTTGGCTTTTTAAAACCAAGCTTCTTTGCTGTAAATTTTCTATCGATATTAAAAGAAGTTCCAGCTAGCGCGGCTGATCCAAGGGGACATTCATCTATCAAATTAATATTATTGGCAAATCTTTTTTTATCCCTGTTTAGCATTTCAACATATGCAAGCAAATAGTGAGCAAAAGAAACTGGCTGTGCATTCTTAAGATGGGTAAAACCAGGCATAACTGTATTAATATTTTTTTCTGCTTTTTTTAATATTTCATTAACAAGCCCATTTAAACTTTTCATAATATCTTTAGAGGAGTCTTTGACCCACATTTTAAAATCAGTAACTACCTGATCATTTCTAGATCTCGCGGTATGTAAATAACCTGCAGACTCACCAATTATTTGAAATAATCTTTTTTCAATATTTTGATGAATATCTTCAAATTGTTCTTTAAATTTAAATTTATTTTTAACAATTTCTTTTTCTATTTTTTTAAGTCCTTTAATTATTTTTAATCCATCTTTTTTAGGAATAATACTTTGCCTTATAAGCATTTTTGTGTGAACAATAGATGCAAAAATATCTTCCTTATAAAGTCTTTTATCGACATGAATTGACGAACCTATCCTTTGGAAACTTTTTGAATTTCCTGCTGAAAGTCTATTTGACCAAACTGTTCTATTTTTTTTCTTCATTTTCTATGTTAAATCTATTTATGTGACTTACTCTTTAAATACAACCCTAATAAATCCAAGCTCAAATTCAGCTCCAAAAAATATAGTTATACTTT